>Ga0226835_1000074_pt1 | contig 204338 bp, 168 predicted proteins | sample LAC_MetaG_1_FD_163627 | JGI IMG/M metagenome (GOLD analysis project Ga0226835, IMG submission 163627) | Anaerobic ammonium oxidizing microbial communities from anammox membrane bioreactor (MBR) in UC Berkley, California, United States -... | ecosystem: Engineered > Bioreactor > Anaerobic >...
AACTCTTGATGGTCTTGATGAGTCCCGCGCCGTTGTCGGCCATCGCGGCGACGGTGTTGTAGAAGGTCTGCGTGGCGGCCTTGGCGGCGTCGCGCGCGGCCTGGGCCTGGTTGTAGGCGACGCGGGCGGCGGCGGTCTGGCCCATCAGGGCCGTGACCTGCCCCGAGGTCAGGCCGATCTGCGTGGCGTTGGTCGCCCACGGCTGGATGTGCGCTTCATAGAACTCGATCTTGCCGAGGCGGGTGTCGGGAACGATGCCCATGATGAGATTCTCCGTTCTGATATCCCGCGATGTGAACGGGGCAGGCTGCATGGAAGGTCGCCGCGCCCCACGCGGAGCGTCGCGGCCGCCCGATGTGTTTCGGTCGATCGGCCCCGAGCGCGAGGCACTTGAGCGGAATGCGGAAGAAAGGGGGCGGGAACGCGGAGATCGCGGAGGGGGAACGCGGAGGCCGCGGAGGGGAAGGAGAAGGGGAAGGGGGGGGAGGGCTTGGGGCTTGGGGCTTGGGGGTTGGGGGTTGGGGGTTGGGGCGTTTGGGGGTTGGGTGGGGGGTCACAGAGCGTCGCCGTCGTGCGGTGCCTACAGCGTTGCACGAAGGGCTGCAATCGCCTCAGACACTTCCTTGCCCTTGGCCTCGATGAGATCGATCAACTCCGACGGGGTCCGGGTGTCCACCGCTTCCTTCCGGTTGGGGTTGACCGCCTTGAGGTCGAAGTTCTTCGCCTCGATCGACTTGCGATCGACGGTCCAGGACCGTTCGGAGTCTGCGGCCTTCGTGCCCGCCTTGGGCAGCAGCCGAAAAAAGTTGTCGAGGTGCGACATCACGAAGGGCTTCTTCTTCGTGACCTTGATATCCGAGACGTCGTAGTACCAGACCTTCTTCGTCGGGCCGCCCTTGGTGAAGAACAGCAGATTGGTCTTCACGCCGGCGCCCGCCGCGGTGAAGACGCCCGGCGGCAGCGAGACGATGCAGGTCAGGTCGCAGTCGTCGAGCAGCTTGCGCTTCGTCTGCACGAACGCCTTCTCGTTCGTGCGGAAGAGCACGCCTTCGTCGACCACCATGCCGCACCGGCCGTCGTTCGCCAGCGCGTCGATCACGTGCTGGAGGAACAGCACCTGCGTTGCGCTGGTCTTGTAGGCGAAGTTCGTCTGGGCTTCCTTGCCTTCCTTGCCGCCGAAGGGCGGGTTGGTCAGGATCACGTCGAACGTCCCCGGCGCATCTTCGTACAGCCCTCCGTACTGCTCGTAGCCGGTCAGCGTGTTGCCATGCCAGAGGTTCGGCCGGTCCACGCCGTGGAGGATCAGGTTCGCCAGCGCGATCGGGTAGATCAGGTTCTCCTTCTCCCGGCCGAAGAACGTCTCGCGCTTGAGTTTGCCGATGTGCCGGGCGGTCGCGTTCCTGCCCAGCCCTTCGAGCATGTAGTCGTACGCCTGGGCGAGGAAGCCGCCGGTGCCGCAGCACGGGTCGTAGACCGTCTCGCCCACCTTCGGATCAACGGCCTTGACGATCGCGCGGATGACTTCGCGGGGTGTGAAGAACTGCCCGCCGTCGTTGCCCTTCTCGCCCATCTTCAGCAGCAGGCCTTCGTAGACCTGGCTGAGCGGGAAGACGTGGGTGGGGTCGATCGCCTTCTCGGTGATCGAGTCGAGTTTGTCGAGCACGTCGAGGAGGTTCTTCTCGGTGTCCACTCGCGTGCGCTCGACGCCGGACATGATCTCGCTGATGACCTTCTGCCGGTCGGAAGCGCTTGGCTTGTTCCTGAGCGCCTTGAGGTGCGGCAGCAGATCGCGATTGACGAAGTCGAAGAACGCGCCCATGGCGCCCGCGACAAGTTCCTTGCGCTTCCGGCCGTCAGGGGCGGCCCAGGCGCGCCAGCGGTAGGGCGATTCGAGAGAGGGCGAGAAGTCCGCGCCGACGGCTTTCGCCTCATCGGCTTCGCGCTGCTCGCGTTCATCGAGGATGCGCAGGAACAGGAGCCAAGTCAGTTCCGGCACGTACTGGAGCGCGCCCGCGCAGTTGCTCCGGCGGAGAATGTCGCAGATGGACCAGACGGCGGCATCGACGGACCGCGGCGTGGTGAGGGATCGTCCGTCGCCGTTGGTAGGAGCGAGGGTTCGCTTGGCCATGGGTGAACAGTGTACTCACATCGCCTCGGCCCTGACGCGATCAGCAAAGTCCGGAATCTCGTCCGAGAGCACGTACTGCGCGGGGTAGTCTCTATCAATCCGGCGAATTTCTTGCTCAACTTCTCGCGTTTTCTCGCTGGGAACTTCCGGTGTCACGACGACGATCAGCTTGGCCCTTCGGCGGTCGATTATCAGGTGGTTCTCCACCTGGACACTCTCGCCACCGAGGTCGATGGCCTCCTTGACCGCGCGTCCCGGTCGGCTGGAACCGACGCGAAGCAGGCGGATGAGATTGGCCGTTCCGTTGCGATAGTCGTAGTCAGACTTGATGCGGTAGTCCAAGCCCGTGATGCGGAACGATCGCCCGATGCCGACGCGCACCATGCGCATGCTCAAATCGGTGAACACGTCGTCGATCGGTCTCGCGACCGGGGGCACGTCACGCTTCGGAGGCTCCGGCGTCAGCTCGACGAGCCTCGCGAAGAGCCGCGCCATGTCAGCCGCCGTGTCATCCACGCGCGTCGCTCGGAGCGGCGTCGGGATGATGTCGTTCCCGAGCGTGGCGAGGTACTTGTCGAGATCGGAGGCAACCGCGAACCGCCCGGCTTTGTGCTCCGTTCGCATGCCGCGCACGAATGCCTCTCGCGCCGTCTTCAGCCACCACGGATCGACAGCGCCGCGTCCGAAGACCCTCGCGACACGACCCGTGGTTCTCACGGTGCGGATGTCGAGATGGCCCGTGTCCGGCACGAACAGCAGCAGCCCGATGTTGACCGCTTCCGCACGGCCGCGATCGGGGCAGAACTGGATCAGGCTGTAGTAGCCTTTGTGCGGACCCATCGCCGGTGGCTCCTCTCTCCTGTCACCACCCCGGCATCCCTTCGCAAAGTTGAACCAACCGGGACTTGATCGTATCGGCGAGGTAGCGCGCGCGTCTACACAGGTGATCCACCAGGGCTTCCCTCGCTTCGGCTCCGACACCCCACTCCCGCGGGATTTGCGCGACAAATCCAGCGACGGTCTCGCGGTCCAGCCGGTTGAGGCGTTCGATCGCTGTGTCTACCACATCTGGTACCACGAACCTGTGAAACTCGGGGTACAGTCCGTAGACCCACTCCTCGTTGGTCTGATTGATTCCCAGCCTCCGCGGTGCCAGTTCTCCTTCGCCGATGACGGCGCGGCCGAAATCCATGGCGACGATCCGCATCGTTCGCGCGCCGGACGGTTCTCGTACAAGGAGGACGTTCCCCCGGTTGGGCCCCCACGACGACATGGGGTGTCCCTCGCTGTTCAGCGGCGGATAGCGATCATCGTTGCGAACCAGCGTGTCGAAGATGACGAGCAGGGCGATGTCGCCCGGATTCTGGAGCACGGCGAGCGCCTCGGGCGTCCCGTCCCACCGCGTGGCCTCCACAGCGCGGGTCGCCAGCGCCGGTCCAGGTCTCGCCGGGCTTCGCGGCGGGGTGTGCGGGTTGTTGAATCGGCGCTCGAACGCGTCCGACTCACCCAGCGTGAGGATGTCCGTGTCAAGTACGGGCAGCCCGAACCACGCCGCCAGTCTCGTGCATACAAGCTCCATGGCCAGCGCGTGCGGATTCACGTCGGCGGCCATCGGCTTGACGAACGCCCACCCGGCGTCTGTCCAGACCTTCGCAGGCCCCATGTTCGTGCCGATCGTGTCCTCGAAGTCGAGAAACTTCGTCGGAGGCCATGGGCGTTGTGGATCTTGGCGAACGTCCATCGGCAAGGAGTGTACCGCATCACGTCGACCGGGATGCGCCGAAGGCCTCTCGCAGCAACGCGGCGGGGAGGGCGTCGATGAGGGCGAGTTCCTGCTCGGCGGCGGCGCGGGCGCGGGCGAGGTGGGCCATCTGCTCGTTCAGATGCGACGCAATCCGACGCTGCTCCACCAACGGCGGCAGGGGGATTATCAATGCTCCAAGCTTGTCCCACTTCACGCCCGCTTGGCCGATCCATCGATTGCAAATGTTCTCGAACGTGCGCCGCTGCCATTCGCACTGAAGCCACTGCACGAGATACTCAGGGTTGAGCGCATCCGGCTTGGGACGAAGGCGAGTGAAGTGATTGCTGTATACCACAGGTTCGTCATAGCCGAGGAACATCGCAGACTTTCCGACCAGTTCAGCGCTGTTCGTGTTGTTGAACAACACGTCTCCACGCTGCAACCGGTAGATGTCGAGTCGATCAGCGCTGCATGGAACACGAAGATACGAGGTGAGATCGATCATGCCTCGCGTGTCAACGTTGTTCATGCGGAGTTGAATGACACCGTTGTGATCGCGCATGCCGCTCGCGAAACCGGCCTGGGCTTCGGCAACGACATCGCGCAAGGGAACGCGCGGCCACCCGTTCGCAGCTGCGGCACCCTCCGTCTTTCTCTTCATCTCAGCGACTCTCACGGCGGATCGCCCTGCTCGGGGCCCGGCAGCGGATCGGCCTGCTTCGGCAACTTCTTGTGCGCCGATTTCAGACGGCGTTCCACCTTCTTGACATCTTCCGCCGGTGGCAGTTTCTCCGGAACAATGCCCCGGTCCATGAGCAGTCGGCGCACCTCCGAGTTGTTCTTCACGTGCTCATCCGCGATCCCGCTCTCGGAGCGCAGGTTATTCTCTTTGATGTTGAAGTTCGTGATTTCGTTCGCGAAGTCCTTGGCCTTGATCGTAATGGTGGGCAGGAAGTCGGCGAGAGGCCGTCCTTTCGGCACGCGCAGCCGCATCTTCATGTCCTGGGTCGTCTTGCCGCCGAAGAGCGCCTGATCGCCTTTGCTCCGGATACGCCCGAAGGACTCGTTCTCGCGAAGTCGATCGAAGATGATGCCGGACAGCTCTTTCTCCGACCGCGTCAGCTTGCGCCGGGCGCTGATTCGCTCCTGCTCCGCCAGTCGCTGGGCAATGAGCTCCTGCCTGCGGGTCTGAAGGGCGAAGTACGTCTGGGCGAACGCGATCGGGTCCTTCGATGGATCGCCGTTCTGGGCGATCAGATAGCAGGCGTATCGCGTGAGAGCGATGTCATCGACCTCGCGTTTCGCCCCAGAGCCGAGGATGACCATTTTCGTGATCTCAAGAAAATGGTCGTCCGGGTCGTATCCCGCGTTGCGGCAGGCGGTTACGGCTTTCTCGATGACCTTGGCGAAGTTCTCCCAACGGGCGTATCCCAGCAGCATCTGCAGGTCGCGGGCACACCAGAACTCCGTGCCAGTGTTTTCATCAGCTTGTACCATGCTCTCGAAGCTGGCGTGAAGCCGGACGACGATGTCCTTGTCCATCTGGCGTTCTCCCTAAACGAACCCAAACACTATACCTAGGGGGTGAGGATTCTGCGCTTGGTTTCGGTGAGGACGGCCGCGGGTTCGCCCAGTTGGCGGAGTGCGTTCAGGCCGCCCGCGCGGATCACCTCCGGCGTGGCGAAAACATCGCGGCTCTCAAGCGCATCCGTGCCCGCCATGGCGAACTGGTTGGCGAGGGCCGTGACCACGTTGCGGGCCTGGACGGGCATCGCGCCCAGCCAGTGCGCATCGCGGAAGTTGAACTGGCCGACGCGGTACGCCCGCGTCAGCGGCTGAAGATCGTACCCGAGTTGCCCCAGCACGTCGTACAGGTCGTACGCCTCCATCTTGTCCAGTTCGCGCAGCAGGAGCGCCGAGGCGCCGCCGCCGGGGAGGGCGTAGAGCAACCGGCCTCGCAGCGTCGGATCGATCCAGATGGCGCGGAAATCGTCCAGGGCGGCGGCTTCGGAGAGGAGTTTCTCCGCGAGGCGCTGCCTGTACTCCTCGACGGATACGGGGATCGCCCGGCCATCGACGTTCGTGAGGATGAAGCGGCCGTCCGGGCGCACCTGCACATCGAAGCCGGCGACGCGGACGATCGGCTCGGGCGGCCCGGGCGGTTCGCCGCCGCCGCCGGTCGTGCGCTGGCGAGGGGGCTCGACCGTGAAGCCCTCGGGGAAGAGGCGTGTGGCGTCGGTGTAGTCGTAGACGCGGAACATGAGCTTGTCGGGCGTCAGGCGCGTGCCGCGGCCGACCATCTGGTGGAAGGCGATGGGGCTGCGGACGTACTTGAAGAAGACGATGTTGCGGACCACGGGGACGTCGACGCCAGTGGTGAGCAGGTCCACCGTCGTGGCGATGAAGTGCGAGCGCGAGGCCCCCCGGAAGTCGGGGAGTTGATCGTTGCCGGAGGATGCGGCGGTGCACTTGAAGGCGTACCACTCCTTGCGGTCCTGCCGGTTGTCGGCGCACCACTTCGCGTAGAGGTTGTTCATCTCGATGGCGACGGCGTCGGCGTGCGAATCGCGGGTGCAGAAGATGATCGTCTTCTGCTCCGGGCCGCCGGAGTCGAGCAGGTCGTTGAACAGGTCGGCGCACATCGCCGAGACGCGGTCGGGCAGTTGAATCCTGTCCTCGTAGGTAGTCGCCTCGTACATCTCGCGCAGTTCATCCGGGGGGAAGGGCCGCCCCGTGCGGGCATCGACCGGGTTCCGCGCGATGATCTCTTCCAGCGTGATGCCGGTGTCGTCGATGTTGACTCGCCCGCGGCGGATTTCGCAGGCCGCGAGGTAGCCGTCGTCCTGCGCCTGGGCGAGGGTGTACTCGTAGACCGGCTCGCCGAAGTACTGGAGGTTGTTGGCCGTGATCCGGAGGTCCGCCATGTATTCGTCGGTCGGCTCCTCGCGTGGGGCGAACTCGCGCGGCGTGGCGGTGAGGCCCACCTGAACGGCGTTCGGGTTGCGGGTGAGGACCTGCGACCACTTGCCCCAGGCCGAGCGGTGGCACTCGTCGATGACGATGTGCGAGAAAAAATCGGGCGGGTAGAACTCGGTGAGGAACGAGGCATCGTCGGTCTCGCTGGCGATCCCGAGGGTCTGGTAGGTGGCGACGTGGACGCGGGCGTTGCGGGCGGTGTTCTCGCCGTCCTGGTCGCGTGCGACGATGGCGGCGTTGGCGCCGAACTCCTTGTCGAGGGCGGCGAGCGCCTGCGTGCGCAGTTCATCCCGATCGCAGACGAACAGGGCACGGGTGAGTTGCCCGGCATCGGCGAAGCGGCGGAGCATGTTCACGGCGATGAACGTCTTGCCCGCGCCGGTTGCGAGGGAGAGCAGGGCGCGCTTGGGCTGGTTCCGTTTCGTGCAGCGGGCGATCTTCTCGAAGACGGCGCGGATGGCGGCGTCCTGATAGTACCGGCGGTTCGCCTCGCCGCGCTGGTAGGGCGTGATGAGCGGCTTGGCGGCTTCCTCGGCGAGTGAGAAGCCCACCGCCGCCTCGTAGCGGGCGCGCAGGTCGGCGGGCGTCGGGAAGGCGGACATCGGGATGGGATCACTTGTCGTGCCGGTCGAACGATCGAACTCGACGTACAGGTGCCCGTTGGAGGAGAAGACGAAGGGGACGTTGAGGCGCGTGGAGGCCGCGTACAGCTTGGCCTGTTCGAGGCCGTGATCGGGCGGCAGGCCTTCGCGCTTGGCCTCGATGAGCGCGACGGCGACGGGCTGGGTGTCCTGATGGACCTGCACGCGGAGGAGAAAATCGACGCGGCCCGCGGACCGCCGGACCGGCTGGCCGTCGATGATGTGGATCGCCCCGGCGGACTGCTCGCGCTTGACGAGGCCGCTCGTCCACCCCTTCTGCTGAATGGCGGGCTCGATCAGCTCGGCCCGTGTGTCCGCTTCGTTCAACGCCACGCCGTACCTCCGAGAGGCCAGTATAAGGGCCAGACCCCGGAGGCCCCCAGAACTGGCGAACGGAGCGGGGCAGGCGAACTCGGCGCGGCAAGTAGCAAATGATGCTCCCTCCCCCGGGGGCAAAGGCCGGAACAGAGGGCACATGGCACATGGCACATGGCACATGGGCAAACTGCAAAGGGAATGCCCCATCCGGGGGGAGGCGGGGGGAATAACCAGCGGAACCGCGTTCGCGGCCGTGAGAACGCCGTCGGACCTTCGCGAAGCGGGCGAAACGGTCAGCGTAGATCGACCTACGGTCGCCGTGGATCGATCTACGGTCGCTGTCGCTCGATCTACGGTCGTCGTAGATCGATCTACGGTCGTTGTCGGTCGAGCTACGGTCGTCGTAGATCGATCTACGGTCGTTGTAGATCGATCTACGGTCGTTGTCGGTCGAGCTACGGTCGTCGTAGATCGATCTACGGTCGTTGTCGGTCGATCTACGGTCGCCGTCGGCGGACCTGCCGAAGGCGGAACGCGGAGGGCGCGGAGAGGGACGCGGAGGACGCGGGGCGAGGGCGGAGGTTCGCGGGCGGGCGGGCGGGCGCCCCGTTGGGGCTGCGAAGGATTCACCGCGGGGCCGGTGTGAGGGGGAGGGGCACTCGCTTGCGCTTCGTGCTCTGTTGGGGTCCGCACGGTTGGTGCGATTCGGAGGGTGGCACTCGCGTGCGCTTCGTGCTCTGTTGGGCTTCGTGCTTTACGCGCGCACGGTCAGGCCGACCGGACGCACCACGCCCGCGCCCGCGGGCTGCACGGCGATGCCCAGGGGGACGCGCCGGCCGTCGGGGCCGCGGGGGGGGATGCGGTCCTGGTCGACGATCCGCTGGATCGCCATCACGCCCTCGATCAACTGCTCCGGCCGCGGCGGGCAGCCGGGGACGTAGACGTCCACCGGGATGAACTGGTCGCACCCCTGCACCGTCGCGTAGGTGTCGAAGACGCCGCCCGTCGAGGCGCACGCGCCCATCGAGATCACCCACTTCGGCTCCGTGATCTGCTCGTAGATGCGCTGCAGCACCGGGAGCATCTTGATCCCGATCCGCCCCGCGACGATCAGCAGGTCGCTCTGGCGCGGGCTGAAGCGCATGACCTCCGCGCCGAAGCGGGCCAGGTCGTAGCGGCTGCACGCCGTCGCCATGAGTTCGATGCCGCAGCAGGCCGTCGCGAAGGGCATCGGCCAGAGCGACGACCGCCGCGCCCAGTTGATGACCCGCTGGAGTTGCGTGGTCAGCACCCAGTCGGTCGGCATGGCGGCTTCGATGCCCATCGCGGTCGGCCCCTTGCGGCCGGGGTCGTCCGGCCTCGGTTCATGCTATGCGGCCCGCCCTCAGGCCAGCGACCGCAGCACGACCTCCGCCGCCGACGGGTCGTCCACGCGGAAGACGCACCGCGCCGGCGTGCCGTTCATCGACGGCGCCTGGTAGGCGTAGCGGATGTTGATCCGCGAGACACCGAGGCGCGCGGCGACCTCGGCGAACGCGCCGGGGCGATCGTCGAGGGCGACACAGAGCACCTGCGTCTCGGCGACCGGCCCCGCCCCCGAGTCGCACAGCCCCTCGCAGACCCGACGGAGCGATTCCACCGGCGTGCCGATCAGACGCACCAGCCCGCGGCCGTTGTGCTCCGAGACCGCCACCGCTTCGGCCTGCACCCCCGCCGCCCGGAGCGCCTCGAGCACGCCGGCCAACTCGCCCGGGCGGTCGGCCAGGTAGATCGAGAACTCGGTGAGTCGGGTGATGTGCATCGGGAATGCGCCCTCGGGACCCCCCCGCCCCCTCTCTAACCCTCCGCCGCGCGTCGGGATGCGGCCCAGGCCCCGATCGGGGCCGCCCGCGTCCCCACGCCGCCGGAGCAGGGGGCAACGGTAGCCCCCCGCCGGGCCTCACGATGCTTCGCGGGCGGACTCAGGCCGGTTCGGGGGCGCTCACCGATTGTTGCCCGGGCGCGTCGGACTCCGTCGCCTTCACGCCCGGACGATCGACGAGGTCGGCGAGGGTCATGCCGGCGAAGGCCTCCGCTTCGCGCCGCCGGAGTTTGCCGAGCGTGGAGAGGTCGGCCGAGTCGGCGCGGTCGGCGCGCCCGCTCGACGCGCCGATGCCGACCGCCAACGCCTCCGTCGCCCGGACGCTCTCGGGCGGGCGGGCGAGCGCGAAGCGGACCTCGTCGCGCCCCGCGGGGACGCGGTGGAGCAGCCCCTCGTTCGCCATCTCCTCGAGCAGCCGCTCGGCGAGGGCGGGTTCGAGGCCGAGCGAGCGCGCCGCCTCGTCCGCGGCGACGGGCTTGCCCCCCTGGAACCGCGACGCGACGTGGGCCGCCAGCGCGACGACCGTGGCGCCGTCGACGACGGGCGGGCGGTCGAGGGCATCGACGCGCGCCAGCACGCCGTGCCGGAAGGTCTGCATGATGTACGACACCTGCAGGCCGAGCAGCACGATCACCCACGTCACGTAGATCCAGAGCATGAAGAGGGGGATGAGCGCGACCGCGCCGTAGAGGCGGGCGTAGTTCTTCGACCACTGGAGGAACGCCGTGAACCCCCACTTGCCGCCCTCCCAGAGGAGCGCGGCCAGCACGGCCCCCGCCAGCGCGGTCTTGATCGAGACCCGCGTGTTCGGCACCGTCACGTAGAGAAAGAGCAGCAGGCCGGTGCTGATGACGACCGTGACCGCGAACCCGGCCATCGGGACGAGCGCGGACTGCTCCCCCCCCCCGTCGATCCCGGCCACCCACCCGGTGAACGAGCCGCCGACGTAGAAACTGGCGACCAGGAACACCGAGCCGAGCGTCAGCATCGTCCAGTACTGCGTGACGCGGCGCGGCCACGAGCGACCGGTCGGGGCGTGGTAGATGCGGTTGAAGGCCCGCTCGATCTCCACGACGAACGACAGCGCGGCGTAGGCCAGCATCGCCAGGCCCGACAGCCCGATCGCCACGAGTTTCACCTCGCGGACGTTCAGGACGAGTTGTTCGACCCACGCGTCCAGACGCGCCGCCGCGCCCTGCGTTCCCTCCTGCGCCGCCGCCTCCGGGGGCATGATGGGCAGGAACCCCGCCCCCACCGCGCCGAAGTCCGTCGCCACCGGCTCAGGCTCGATCACGATCTCCGTCAGGCCCGCGTAGCGGAGCAGGTCCCGCACGACCTCGGTGACGTGCTCCTTGGTCGCGAACGCCCCGAGCACCACCAGCCCGATCACGAAGACCGGGATCAGCCCGAAGATGGTGCGGTAGGCGAGGGCCGCCGCCATCGCGGGCAGCGGCGTGCGGTAGATCTGCAACGCCACCTGCTTCGCCACGCGCAGCGTCCGCGTCGCGCTCGGCGCCCGCTCCGGTCGCGCGGGCGTCTGCTCGCTCATGCCGCACCTCCCGGGCCGCCCGCTCGCTCGACGGCCGTGGCGGCCTTGCGCAGCGCCCGGACCTCGGCGGCGGTCAACTCTCGCCACTGTCCCCGCGCCACGCCCTTGAGCCGCAGCGGCCCCATCGCCACGCGCTCGAGCCGCTTCACCGGGCACCCGACCGCCGCGAGCATCCTGCGGACCTGCCGGTTGCGTCCCTCGCGAAGCGTGACCTCCAGCACCGTCGAGTCGCGATCGCGCTTCACGATCCGAAGCCCGACGTGCGAGGCCCGGGCCGCGCCGACCGTGCGCCCCTCGCGCCGCTCGGCGAGGTAGATGCCCTGCTCGAGGCGCGCGAGGGCATCTTCGTCGATCCTGCCCTTGACGACGGCGTGGTAGGTCTTGGCGACGCCGTAGCGCGGGTGGGAGAGGCGGTTCGCCAGTTCGCCGTCGTTGGTCAGCAGCACCAGCCCCATCGTGTGGTAGTCCAGCCTGCCGACCGGGTACAGCCGCACGCCCGAGGGGTGGTCCACGAAGTCCAGCACGGTGCGGCGCGCTGCGCCCGGCTCATCCGCGACCGCGCTCAGGGCCTTGGCGGGCTTGTTGAGGAGGATATAGATGTGCCGCTCGGGCGACCTGACCGGCGTGCCGTCGACCTCGACGGTGTCCTCGCCGAGCCGGACGAACACGGGCAGTTCGCGCACGACGCGCCCGTTGACGCGGACGCGCCCCTCGGCGATGAGTTCCTCGCACGCCCGGCGCGAGGCGATCCCGGCGTGGGCGAGCACTCGTTGGAGCCGCTCGCCCTGCTCGCGCGTCGTGGCCCGGCGCGGCCGCGTCGCCCGCTGACCGGGCGTGGTGATCCGCGCCCGCGACGGCGCGCGGCCCGAACCGGCCCTCGATGCACGACGCTTGTCCGGCACGCCCAGAGTCTACGCAGACCCCCACCCCCGCCCCGGCGCGCGGAGGCTTGCTGTACACTGCCGCCAACGCCACGGAGGGCACGCCATGTCCCGCCACGCTGCCGCACCCGCCTCCGTTGAGGACGTCTTCATCACGCCGCGCATCGTGGACGCGACGGCGTTCGAGCACTTCGCCGGGCGCCTGCGGGCGGCGGTCGCCGAGACCGACGCCCACCGCGCCCGCCTCGACGCCGCCGCCGGGGCTGCCCGCCCGCTCGTTGCAACGCTCGAACGGGCGGGGGCGGAGGTGGCGTCCCGCGTCGAGTCCGCCCGTGCAGCCGCGAGCGCGCTCGCGGAGCGTCTGGCCGCGCTCGACCGTGCCGCGGCACGGATCGGGGACCTCGAACGGCGCGCCGCGACGCTCGAGCGCACCGCGGCGGAACTGCAATCGCGCGCGATCGCCGCCGTCGAGGCCGCCCAGCGCCGCCTGGCCGACATCGAGCGCGCGGTCGCCGCGCTCTCGCCCCCCGCGCCGCCTGCGCCGGCCGCCGTGTCAGAGGCGTCGGACGCAGTCGGCCGACGCCGGTGCCCGGAGACAGCCGGCGCACCCAAACCGAAACCCCGCAAGCGCCCCGCGACAAGGAAGGCCGACAGTACGGCGCAGTCGCCACCCGCTCCCGCACCGCCATCCCCCCCCCTCCGCCGCGTCGATCGTCCCCACCATGCATCGCACGCGACGGACGCCGGAACCCCCGACGAATGAACCTCCTCCGCATCCTCGTGACCGCGTTTGCCTCGCTCGCCCTCGCGCAGCCCGGCCCGGGTGACGACCCGCCCTTCCTCGGCCTCGGCCTGCGTGACTCGCCCGACGGCCCGGTCGTCTCCTGGATCTTCCCCGGCCCGCTTGGGGGCGCGGGCTACTCCTCAACCATCGGCATCGCGCGCGGCGACAACGTCGATGCCGTCTACCTCGGCGACGAACCGACCGCCGACGCGCGCCGCACGATCGCCGCCGCACGCGACCTCAACGGCGTCGTGTCCGCCCTGCGGCCGGGTCAGATCATCATCATCGAGGCCCGCCGATCGACCGAGGCCCAGCCCAACGCCGCCGTCCCCAAGGGCGGGCCAGGCGGCGAGATCGTGCGCTACCACGTCACGCTCGGCTCGCGATCGCAGTGGACCGGCACGGTCGGACTCGGCCTCGACGGGCGCGACGTCCCCCTCATCGAACCCGGCGAGTTCGAGCGGACGCTCCTCGACGCCGCGGACGAGGTCGGCATCCGCAGCGCGGACGGCGGCGTCGGCGCGCTGCTCACACACCTCGCCCGAGTCCAGGAGAACGCGCTCGACCCCAACTCGCTCTCCGCCGTCGTCCAGTGCTTCCGCAATCCCCTCGGCGTGGACTCGGTCGAATCGTCGCTCGCCCGGCGTGCCCGCGACGCGGCCTCCGGCGAACCGGACGCGATCGCCGCCTTCATCCGGGCCGCGCTCGATCTCCCGCACCACGACCTGAACGCGGATCCGTCCGCGATCCCGGAGCGTGACGCCGCCCGGCTGCGCGACGACGCACGGGCCTTGGTCCGGCGTCTGCGCGACACCGTCTCCATCGGGGGCGACGACGCCGAGGCCCAGGTCCGCGCGATCCGCGACAGCCGCGGCTTCGTCGCCCCGCACCTGACGCGCACGCTCTCGTACTGGGGCGTGATGTCACGCTGGGAGGCCGTCGGACGCGCCAACGCGCGCGGCGAACCGCTCGCCGACGTGCCCCCTCGCGTCCGCGACGCTGTGCGCGGCGACGTGCTCTTCTGGATCGAGTTTCCCACCGGCACCCTCGGCGTCGTCGGAGGCCCAGGCCCCAACGAGTATGACATGCGTCTCATCGCCGACGTCTACGACGTTGGAGGCGACGACGTCTACCGTTTCGCACCCGCGGACGACTCGCCCACCGGCGGGAATCACCATGTCATCGACCTGGCCGGCGACGACCTCTATGTCGCCGAGGGGGACTTCTGCGGCCCCGGCGTCGGTATCCTCGGCCTCTCCATCATCGACGACCGCGCCGGCACCGACACCTACCGATCCTCCGATCAGTTCTCCATCGGCGCGGGCCTGTTCGGCGTCGGCGTCATCATCGACCACGCGGGCGACGACACCTACGAGAACCTCGGACCCGCCAGCGGATGGGCCATGGGCGTCGGCGTCTACGGCGCTGGTCTGGTCATCGACCTCGACGGCAACGACACCTACCACGGCGAGCAACTCGTCCAGGGCGTCGGCGGGCCGCGCGGGCTCGGGGCGATCATCGACGCCCGCGGCAACGACTCGTACAAGGCCAACGGGCCCTCGTTCGCTTCCGTCTACGGCACGGCGGGCGTCTTCAAGGCCTTCGGCCAGGGGTTCGGCTACGGCGCACGCTCCTACGCGGCGGGCGGCATCGGCGCGATCTACGACCTCGACGGCGACGACCGCTACGAGGCGGGCGAGTTCGCGCAGGCGTGCGCGTACTACTTCGCCCTCGGCATCCTCCACGATCTCGCGGGCGACGACGAGTATGTCGGCAATCGCTACGGCCAAGGGTCCGCCGCGCACCAGGCGGTCGGCGTCCTCATCGACGACGCGGGGGACGATTCCTATTGGGCCATGACCGCGGCGTGCCAAGGCTCGTCGTGGGACGAGTCCATCGGCATCCTCATCGACCGCGCCGGCAACGACACCTACAAGGCGGACGGTCTGGCGCAAGGGTCCGCGTCGATGCAGGCGATCGGCATCCTCATCGACCTCAGCGGCGACGACGTGTACGAGGCCGCGGGCAACGCGCGGCACGGCCGCTCAGGCGGCAACAACTACCATTACGACGCGGCGCGGGTGTTCAGTTTCAGCGCGCTGATCGACCTCGGCGGCGGTGCGGACCGGTACAGTTCCGACCGGGCGAATGACTCCACCGCCGCGACCGGCGCCTTCAACCAGGCATCTCCGGCGGACTCTGACCTGCACGGGGTGTTCGTGGACAGGTAGCGGCCGACCCTGCAAGCCCGCGGACGCACGAAGCGGGTTCATCCGGGATCTCCGGGGAGACACTCCTTCGCAAGCAGCGAACGCCGCATCCCCGATCATCCCGGATGAACCACAAGAAAACGGGGTCCGCGGGCGAAAACTCGCACGCGGACCCCGTGATGTGTGTGAGATGAACTCGCCGGCTCAGCGGCGGCGGCGCACGGCCAGCGTGCCGCACGCGAGTGCGAGCGCCAGCGCCCCGGGCGACGGCACGATCAACGCGCTGACCAGCGTCGGCACGCCGGAGAAGTCGCTGCCGAAGAAGTCCGGAGGGCTCTGGATCTGCAGCAGCACGATGGCACCGCTGAAGGGAGCGATCGGACCCTGGAAGTTGGTCGCGAAGTGTCCGGACGACGTGCCGTCGAACCGGCCCTGGCCGGTGTTGTCGGCGATCAACACGTTCTCCAGGTAGCCGTTGAAGAACACGATGCCGTTGCCGCCGTCGATCCATTCGCCTTCGACAAGGCCGCTGATGGTGTCGCCGAAGGCGTCGGTCGAAACGAACGAGCCGAGCCCGGGGCGATGACCGTTGCCGCCGATGGGCCCCACCTCGAGGGACAGCACGAAGCCGGCTGTGCTCCCCCAATCGCCGGCATTGAACTCCGCCGTGCCGCCCCCGCCGACCAGCCGCGTGACATCGCCAGACGTGTTCGAGACGACCTTCGCGTCGAACATCATCGTGTTGACGTCGAACGACCCGTCAAGGTCGCTGTACGTGTACGAGATGATCGGCGTCTGACCGGCGGCATGCTGTGCACAGAACAGCGCGGCGGCCACACCGAACGCACCGAATCGCATCATTCCTCTACTCGTGTTCATTCTCTTCTCCTGCTTTGGCTGGACCACATTGTTGTTCGGCGCGAGTTCACTCCGCCTCCCGAGGACTGAAACCGGCTCGACCTCAATCGTCCGGCTCACAACTTCCAGCCTACCTGCCGCCCGGTGCATTTCAAGACTGTTGTCGCCATCCTACCCGGGTTTACCATTCGATTAGGGATAGTTCCCACAGCCCTTCCCCTCTACGCCTATTTCGGAGTTCCAAGTTCGTTACCAAACCCTTGCGAGCAGACGGCGAACACGCCGCGCAAGGACCCACCAAGACCGCCCGGACAGGGCTGTCTCCAGCCAGGGAAGCCGCGAACTCCCGATGCCGTCGCCCTTACTGTTGCTCGTCGATCCAGCACGGTGCGCCCCCGCCCCCCCCCGCAAGCACGACCCGGTCCAGCCGCAGCAGTTCCGCCACGCTCCACGCCTGGAAGGGGCAGCCGCCCGGGCGGTGGGGCGCGTCGCCGTCGGCGACTTCGGCGATGTGCCCAAGCCCGCCCGCCTCCGCGTTGCGCAGCAGCGGCTCGACGAACCGATCCCGCGCCTCGCGCTTTGCCTCCGCCGTCGCGCCGCGCACGCGCACCCACGCCTCCACGAACGGGCCGAGCAGCCACGGCCAGGCCGTGCCGTTGTGGTACGCCGTGTCGCGCTCCAGCGGCCCGCCCTCGAACCGCCCGCGGTACTCCGGTTCTCGCGGCCCCAGCGTCCGCAACCCCATCGGCGTCCACAACTCGCGCTCGACCACCTCGACAATCCGCGCCGCGCGCTCGCGGTCCAGCAGCGACCAGCGCAGCCCCCCCACCGCGAACACCTGGTTCGGCCGCAGCGACCGGTCCAGCGCGCCGGGGGCATGGTCCGCGTCCACCACGTCGTGCAGCGTGCCGCGCTCGGCGTCCCAGAACCGCTCGCGGAACGACGAGAGCGCTCGCCGCCATGCCGCGTCGAGTTTCGCGTCCTTCGGCTCGATCTCGGACGCGGTGCGCAGCGCGTTGATCCAGAGGGCCTGGACCTCGACGGGCTTGCCGACGCGGGGCGTGATCGCCCGGCCGTCCACGCGTGCATCCATCCACGTCAGGCTCGTTCCGCGTTCGCCAGCCGCGAGCAGGCCGTCCTCGGCTGCGCGCACGCCGTGGCGAGCGCCCCTCAGATGCCCGGCGACGATCCGGCGCACCGCCGATCGCAGCGATTCCTCCTCGCCCGGTTCCAGCCGCATGCGCACCCGCTTCGCCGCCTCAAGAAACTCCCACGCCGCCTGCACGAACCACAGCGCGGCGTCCACACTGTGATACTCCGGCTGCGTCCCGGCGTCGGGGAACCGGTTCGGCAGCATCCCGTCAACGACGAACCGCGACCACTCGCCGAGGATCGACCGCGCTTCCTCCAGCCGGCCCGTCGCCAGGCACAGCCCGCGCACGGAGATGAACGTGTCCCGCCCCCAGTCCGTGAACCACGGGTAGCCAGCGATGATCGTCTTGGACAGCCCGCGCGACACGATGTACGCCTGCGCCGACGCCGCCAGCCCCGTGCCCAGCGCGGCCCGCCTCGTGCGCTCGACGCGGCGCAACTCCTCCAGCGCCGGCTCGGCGACGGTCCCCGGCTCTCGCGGCGTGTCGGCGGACAGGATCAACCACGCCTCGCCGGACGACAGGTCGAACTCGAAGTGCCCCGGCGAGGCGAGGTCCTCCACGCTGTCCAGCCCCCGGCGCGCCTCCTCCGCGTACAGGAACCGCCGGTACCACTCCATCGCGTCGCGGTAGGTCCCGTTCGACCGGGCGGAGATCGACGGCACGCCGTGGTAGGGCCGCCAGACCACCACCTCGCCGCGCCGTTCCGACGAGGCGTCGAAACTCGGGTTCTCGTGGTGCGTCGCGTGATAGTCGCGCACCGATACGAGCGGCCGCACCGACAGGCCCAGGCCCTTGCGTCCGGTCAGCAGCCGCCACGACAGCACGACCATCGGGCGTCCGCGCGGCACGAAGACCTCGTGCTGCACGCGCGTCCGGTCCGGCAGCCGGTACGTCCACGTCGGCCACGGCTCGCGCACGAACGACTCCACCCACCGGTCGCCGCGCGGGTGCAGCACGTCCGGCGCATACCGGTGCGCGCACAGCGGCACGGGGCACTCCCCGCCCGTCAGCCACACGTCAAGCCCGTTCACCAGCGCGAACCGATCGGTCGGCGGCGTGCGCGAGGCGAGCAGCATGGCGTGGTACCGGCGCGTGCGAATGCCGCCGACGGTTCCCGACGCGAAGCCGCCGAGGCCGTCCGTCTCGATCCACTCCGCCGCCATCGCCGCGACCCGCGCCATCCCGCTCCCACCCCCCCCGGAACGCTCAGTACGTGCCCGCCCGTGCCCGCGCCAGTGCAAGGTCGTGCGCCACGTGGTACGGCCGCGACACCCGCGACCAGTCGAAGTTCCATGAACGCTGCTCGACCTGGTTCCGCAGGGCGACTCGCGCCCGCCGGTCCATCCCGCAGAACTCGAGCATCCGCCGCGCGAGCAGATCGGCGGATTCCGCGTACTCCCGCCCTCGGCGCGGCAGGATCCACAGCCCCCACTTGTCGTGGTCCGCGAAGTTCTCGGCGACGTACCGGCCGAAGCCGGCCAGGTCGCTGGTGACGGCGGGGACGCCCATCGTCACGCACTCCAGCGGCGTGTAGCCCCACGGCTCGTACGCGCTCGGGAAGACGCCCAGGTGGCAGCCGCGGACGAACTGCTCGTACTCCATGCCCCACAGCGGGTTGGTCGGGCTGATGAAATCCGGGTGGTAGACAACCTTCACCCGGTCCTCCGGGTGGTTCAGCAGCCCCAGCCGACGGATCGTCCGCACGATCTCGTCGCTCTCGGCGTCGTCCATGTGGTGCGTGAAGACCGACGGCAGCCGGTCCGTCCTCAGCGCGGCCTGTGTGCGCCGCATCCGAAGCCACCAGTACTCATCGACCAGCGAGTCGAGGCTCACGCGCCGCCCCGCCGCTGCCTCACGGAACATGCGTTCGCCCAGCGCGGCCGAGATGTGCTCGCAGACCTCGCGTAACTCGCTGAGGACGCCACGGCTCTGGAGCGCCTCGGGCAGCAGCGAGCGGGCCGGACGCCGCGTGATGATGAAGAACACCACCGTCACGTCGCTCCCGCGCCGCCGCAACTCCGCGTTCAGCCGGGCGCAGGCGTCCATGCACAGGTCGAACCCCTTGTTGCGGGGCTCGAACCGCCCGCTGCTGAAGAAGTAGAGCGTTTTGTCCAGGTCGAAGGCGTAACTCGGGAAGAAGTGGCCCATCACGAACTGATGGATGCGGTCCTTGAACTGCGCGTGCATCGTCTGGAACTCGTGCCCCACGCTGTACTGCTCGACGTTCAGGCCGTTGGGCAACACCAGGTCCGGCTTGCGTCCGAGGAGCGCACCGCACTCCTCCGCCGTGATCGGCGAGATCGTCGTGAACACGTGCGAGCCGTGCGCGGCCGCCCGTTCGTAGTGGTGCTGCGCCCGGATGCCGTAGCGACGCGCCTCCGCCTCGTGGTCGATCGTCGCCAGCCGCCGGTAGAAGTCCGGGTCGCTCGTCGCGATGTACCGTCCCAGCAGCGTCGCGTGCGTCGTGAAGACCAGGCTCACCGGCAACTGCTCGCGCCGGATGAACGGGATCGCCAGCCCGCCCAGCCATTCGTGCATGTGCGCCAGCAGCCTCCGCTGGCCATGCCCCCCCCCGGATTCCCGCACCCACACGCGGCACATCACCGCCATCAACTTGCGGATCGCCTCCGCGAACCCCACCACGCCGTCCACCAGCTCGTCGTCCCCGGGGGATTCGATCCCGTGCTCCGACCACAGCCGGTACTTCACCGCGTCCAGTTTGGTCCCCGTCAGCCCGTGCTCGAGCAGCACCACCCGCGGGCGGCCCGGCACCAGCCACCGCCCGTGGTGCGACTCCAGCCCCTCCGCCCGCAACTCGTCCAGCACCCGCCCCATCCACCCCGTCGCCCGACGCGGCTCGACCTCCAGCGCGGACCGCGCTCCCATGTACGGCCCGACCACCATGTAGCGGTTGCCCCACCGCTGCGCCATCGTCGGCGCCTTGGATCGCAGCACCTGGTAGATCCCGCCGATCGGGTTGCATACCTCCCACCCGATCTCCATCAGGAGGGCGCCCGCCGGCGCGCGCTCCGCGTCCACCTCCGGCGCATGGCTCACCAGGGACCGCTCCCCCCCGCGCACCACGGCCCCGACCTGCTCGTTCACGCTCGCCATCGCTCAACTGTAGAGTACCAGCGGCCAAGCAGCACACACCGGACTATTCAATCCGTCTCTCTGTCACTTCCCGCTTCCCCGCCCATACACTCCCCCGCCGTGCCCCGCCACTCGCTCCTCACAGACCTTGACCTCCACCTCTTCAACGAGGGCACGCACGCTCGGCTCTACGAGAAGCTCGGCGCGCACCCCCTCCGCGACGGCGCGGCGTTCAGCGTCTGGGCGCCGGACGCCGAACGCGTCTCCGTCGTCGGAGACTTCAACGGCTGGGATCCCGACGCCAACCACCTGTCCCCGCGCGGGTCGTCCGGCATCTGGGAGGCCTTCGTGCCGGGCGCGCGCCCGGGGCAGTTCTACAAGTTCCGCGTCCGGCCGCGGCGCGCCCTGCACGAACTCGAGAAGTCCGACCCCTTCGCCGCCCACGCCGAACACCCTCCCGGTTTCGCTTCGCGCCTCTGGCAGCCCGGATACGACTGGGGCGACGCCGACTGGATGGCCGCGCGCCACGAACGGCGCTGGCTCCGCCGGCCCGTGTCCATCTACGAGGTCCATCTCGGCTCGTGGCGCCGCGTGCCCGAGGAAGGCAACCGCCCGCTCACCTACCGCGAACTCGCGCCCGTTCTCGCCGAGTACGTGAACTGGCTCGGCTTCACGCACGTCGAACTGATGCCGGTGATGGAGCACCCCTTCGACGGCTCGTGGGGCTATCAGTGCACGGGCTACTTCGCCCCGACAAGCCGATTCGGCACGCCGCAGGACTTCATGTTCCTCGTGGATACGCTCCACCGCGCTGGGATCGGCGTCATTCTCGACTGGGTGCCCTCGCACTTCCCGCTCGATGCGCACGCGCTGGCCCGCTTCGACGGCACGCACCTCTACGAGCACGAAGACCCGCGCCTCGGCTTTCATCCCGACTGGACCACGGCGATCTTCAACTACGGCCGGCACGAAATCCGCTCGTTCCTCCTCTCCTCCGCGTCGTGCTGGCTCGACCGCTTCCACGCCGACGCCCTGCGCGTCGACGCCGTCGCCTCCATGCTCTACCTCGACTACTCGCGCAAGGAGGGCGAGTGGCTCCCCAACCGCTTCGGCGGGCGCGAGAACCTCGAGGCCGCCGAGTTCCTGCGCGCCCTGAACGTCGCCGTCTACCGCGATCACCCGGGCGTCGAGATGGTCGCCGAGGAGTCAACCGCCTGGCCCGGCGTCTCGCGCCCCACGCACACCGGCGGCCTCGGGTTCGGCTTCAAGTGGGACATGGGCTGGATGAACGACACGCTCCGCTACTTCTCGCGCGACCCTGTCCACCGCCGGTTCCACCACGGCGACCTCACCTTCCGGCCCATCTACGCCTTCAGCGAGAACTACGTCCTCCCCCTCTCGCACGACGAGGTCGTCCACGGCAAAGGCTCGCTGCTCGCGCGCATGCCCGGCGACGACTGGCAGAAGTTCGCCAACCTCCGCCTGCTCTACGCGCTCCAGTGGCTCTCGCCCGGCAAGAAACTTCTCTTCATGGGCTGCGAGTTCGCGCAGTGGGACGAGTGGTCGCACGAGACGAGCCTCGACTGGCGGCTCACGAACTTCGAGCGCCACCGCGGCGTCATGGAACTCGTCCGCGCCCTCAACCGCCTCTACCGCGACGAACCCGCCCTCCACCAGCACGACTGCGAGCCGGTCGGCTTCGAATGGATCGACTTCCACGACGCCGACCAGAGCGTCATCGCCTTCCTCCGGCGCGGCAAGCCGGGCACGCCCCCGATCCTCTGCGCCTTCAACTGCACGCCGGTGCCGCGCCCGAACTACCGCCTCGGCGTCCCCGAGGCCGGCCGATGGGTCAGCATCCTCGACACCGATGCCCCCGAGTTCTGGGGCTCGGGCCACCCGACCCCGCAGGCCGCCGACGCCGAGCCGCACCCCATGCACGGCCGCGCCCACTCGATCGCCGTCACCCTCCCGCCCCTGTCGGCCCTCGCCTTCAAGCCCGAGCGCACTTGACCCCGCGGACCGGACCCTTCACCTCTCGGGGCGGGGCCTTGCAGGCCCCGTCTTCTTCCCCTCCAACCCACTCCCGACACCTTGCTGCTCTCCCATTCCTCACGGAAACAGCCGCACCGCCGCCCATGCCCCCCCCCCGTGCGGCGGGTCGCCGACGTCGCGCCTCCACGCGGCCCGGTCGTGCAGGCGGCCGTCGCCGCCGACCCACAACTCGACGCTGGTCGCCCAGAGGCGGAACCCGCCCCAGTGCGGAGGGCGAGGAATCTCCACGTCCTCCCCCTCGCCGAGCAGGTGCATCGGCGTCACGCCGAACCGCTCCATCACCTCCTGCGTTCGCTCCAGCAACTCCGCACGCGACGCCATCGGCCGGCTCTGCTCGCTCGCCCACGCGCCGAGGCGCGAGAGCAGCGGCCGGCGGCGGAAGTAGGCATCGCTCTCCTCCGCCGGCGAGCGAACCGCCACGCCCTCCACCCGGGCCTGGCGCTGGGCGTGGTCCCAGTGGAAGACCGCCGCGGCCCGCCCGCTCGACTCCAACTCCCGCCCCTTGCGGCTGTCGTAGTTCGTGTAGAAGACAAGGTACCCGTCCTCGACGCTCATGCCGCGGCAGAGCACCACGCGAGAGGAAGGCCCGCCCGCGCCGACGGTCGCCAGCGCCATCGCGTCGGGGTTCGGCGTCGCCTTCGCCTTCACCGCCTCGTCGAACCAGGCCCGCAGCGTCGGCATCGGCGAGGCCGGCAGTTCATCCGGCAGCCCGCCCTCCATCGAACCCAGCGACCACGCGTCATCCATGCGGCACCCCGCTTCAAACCCCAGCCCGATCCATCGTCCACACGCCGCTCGCCCCCGTCCACAGTAGCCCCGGGCCGAAATAGTCGATATGCTTATCCGAAATGCCGGCTCCCGCCCATCCCGACCCCGACCGCTGGGAACCCCGCCGCATCGCCATCATCGGCGCGGGCGCGATGGGCACGAGTCTCGCCGCGATCCTCGGGCGGGTCGTTCCCGTGGTCGTGGTGGCTCGGAACCCGGAGCGTGCGGCCCAACTCGTGAGAGACGGTGCTCGCACGACCGGCCACATCGAGGCACGCGCCGCACCCATCATCGTTCGGCGCCTCGACGACCTCGCATCGATCGGCGGGGCGAGCGCGATCTTCGTCGCCACGAAGACGACCGCCATCCCCGGCGTCGCGGCGGACCTGCGGCCGCTCCTGCCGCGCCTCGCCGACCAGCCCGCCGGCCTGTTCGTCGTCAGTTACCAGAACGGGATCGAGCCGGGCCGCCAACTCATGGACCTGCTCGCCCATCCGGGCGTGCTGCGGATGGTGCTGGGCTTCGGCGCGACGATGCACCCGACGACCGGCGAGGTGCGCGTCACGCTGAATGCCCCCCCCCACGCCATCGGCTCGATCGAGCCGGCCCACGAGCCGGTCTGCCGCGCGATCGCCGCCCTCCTGAGCCGGGCGGGCCTCGAGACGGCGTACGAGCCGGCGATCGAGCGTCGGGTCTGGGAGAAGGCCGTCGTGAACGCCGCCATGAACCCGGTCGCCGCGCTGGTGAACGCCGGCATCGGACCCGTGCTCGACTCGCCGGCATCGGTGATCGTCGAACGCCTCCTCGCCGAGGGCGCGGCCGTCGCCCGCGCCGAGGGACTCCCCCTCGGCGAGGACTACCTGGCCGCCGCCCGCGTTCTCCTCCGGCGGGCCTCCGACCACACCCCGAGCATGGTCGAGGACGTGCGGCTCGGGCGTGAGAGCGAGGTCGGCCAACTCAACCGGCAGATCATCGAGCACGCGCGGCGCGTCGGCGTCCCGACCCCCACGCACGAGATCATCAACGCCCTCATCGAGACCTTCGATTGGAAGGTCTACCACGACGCCGAGCACGCCCCGCCGACGCTACCCTCCCATCCATGATCGCACCCCACGCCCTTGCCGTCACTCTGGCCGTGTGCGTCGGCGCGTCCGCGCTTGCGGGAGGGGACGCCTACCGCCTGTCCGCCGCGCCCGCCCGCGTCGAGTTCCGGCCGGATGACGACGCGCCCGACGCGTCCGCCGCGTCATGGTGGCGCGACCCCGGCGAGTTCACCCGCGCCGGCTCGACGTGGTTGACCGTCGGCGGCGGCGTCGCGCCGGACTTCTCCGACAACACCGACTACAACGCCCACCTCGCCTGGAGCAAGTTCCTCGTCGACGACTTTGAAGTGATGTTCGAACTCAGCGGCTGGTACCACGACCAACCCCACGACGACGCCTTCGGCTTCAATCCGAACGTCGTCTTCCGCTGGCACTTCCTCAAGACCGAGGATCTCGCCTGGACGGTCTACGCCGACGCCGGCATCGGCGTCCTGTTCGCCACCGACGACGTCCCCCAGGGCGGCACCCACGTCAACCTCACGCCGCGCGCCGGCGCGGGCATCACACGACGCATCACCGACGACGGCGCGCGTCTCATCCTCGGCGTCCGCTGGCACCACATCTCGAACGCCCGCGTCAACGGTCAGGACGAGAACCCCTCGCGCGATGCGCCGATGTTCTACGCGGGCGTCTCGTTCCCCTTCTGATCTGATCGCTGCTGTTGGTCTTCAACCCGCCTGGGCGAGTTTCGCTCTGGGCGTCACGTCTGTCGCCACGACGCGGTTCCGTCCTTCCGCCTTGGCACGGTAGAGGTTCTGGTCGGCGGCCTCGATCCACTCCTCCGCCGAGAGCGTCGCGGACCCGGAGGAGCCGACGAGTCCGATCGAGGTGGTCACGTGCCGCTCGGGATGACGCGGCCAGACCTGCTTCTCGAACGCGACGCGGATGCGCTCGCAGAGCACCAGCGCCGCCTCGACGTTCGTGTCCGGCATGATGACCGCGAACTCCTCGCCGCCCATGCGGCACGCGACGTCGGACTGGCGGCACTCCCGCTGGAGCTGCGTCGCCATCCCCTGGATGACGGCGTCCCCGGCCGGGTGCCCGTAGGTGTCGTTCACCGACTTGAAGTGGTCCATGTCCAGGATCGCCATGGAGAGCGCGCGCCCGTGCCGGACGCACCCCGAGACCTCGTCGGGCCAGCGCTTGTCGAAGTGCGCCCGGTTCCACAGCCCGGTCAGGCCGTCGATCTGCGCCCGCTGCGAGAGCATCGTCAGCAACTGGCTCAAACGCAACGCCGCCCGCACGCGCACGCGCAGTTCGGTCAGGTCGAAGGGCTTGGTCACATAGTCCACCGCGCCGAGGTCGAACGCCGTCACCTTGTCCTGCGGGCTTTGCAGCCCAGACAGCACGATCACGGGGACGTGCTGCGTCGCCGGGTTCTCCTTCAGGTTCCGCAGCACCTCGAACCCGTCCATTTCCGGCATGTCCAGGTCCAGCAGGACCACCGACGGCGGCTTCGACACCGCGAGCGTCAACCCCTCCGGCCCGCTCAGCGCCTGCACCAACTCCAGCCCCTCTGGCTTGAGGCGCGCGCGAAGCAATCGGTGGACGTCCACCGAATCGTCAATCACCAGCGCGACCGGCTGCGCTTCCTCGTGCCTGTTCGCCTCGAGTCCCATCGGTTCGTCGTCCCCCAACTCGGCTCGCTGTCGGTGCACCGCGGTTCCATTCGTCAGTTCGAGCCGCTCCTGCCCCCGCGCGATGCTCGCTCGCAGAGCATGATCAGTTCGTCGACCTCCTGCGCCACGGCCGACAGCGCTCCATCGCTCGACAACGCGCGCAACTGGTCCTCGAGCGCCCCGGCCGCCGACGTCAGCGCGGGATACCCGTACCCCGCCCCCGCGCCGCGCAACTGATGGGCGAGCCGCGTCAGGTCCACCCGGTTTCCGGACTCGAACGCCGTGCGGATGCTCCGCACGCGTTCGGGGATGTCCCCGATGAACTCCTCGACGACCTCTTTCATCGCCGGGTCGTTCGCGTACAGGCTGGGCAACGGCGGCAACGCGCCCCAGGAAGGGTTCGGCTCGGCCATGTGGCACCTCCGCCGGACTCATCGACCGCTCCCACTCGGGCAGTTCACCCCTCCATCCGGCTCGCCACAACCGCCCCCGCACGACCCACACACGCCCGCCAGCCGATCCCCGACGCCCGGATCAACGCCCGATAGTCACGGCTTCGCACTCGGGGCCGGTTGCGTCGGGGCGGGGGGCTTACCAGGCCCCGTCTCAATCCTTCTTCGGACTCATCGCCGGTCCGACGCGGACAGGTGCGGCCCCTTGCCCTCGTGCCTCCCGCACCCGCCCCATCGCGACCTGCGCGTCCGTCAGCAGGCTGAACAGCATCGGTACCAGCACCAGCGTGAACACTGTCGAGACGAGCAGCCCGCCCACCACCACGCTCCCCAGTCCGCGGTACAGCTCGGACCCCGACCCCGGCATCAGCACCAGCGGCGCCATCCCCCCCACCGACGTCAGCGTCCCCATGAAGATCGGACGCACGCGCGACTTCACCGCCTCGGCGATCGCCCGTCTTGGCTCCATCGCCGGTGCGTCCTCGCTTCCCCGCATGAAGTTCAGCGACTGGTGCACGATGAGGATCGCGTTGTTCACCACGACCCCGATCAGGATGATGAACCCCAGCATCGTCAGCACGTCCATCGACTGCACCGGCAGGTACCGGTCGTTCACGCTCCACGCGTGCACCAGGGCCAGCGCGGCGAACCCCCCCAGCGTCGCCAGCGGCACGCTGAACATGATCACCAGCGGCCGCAGGAAACTCTGGAACAGGATGCACATCAGCAGGTACACCGTCGTGAGCGCCAGCACCAGCGAACTCTCGAGCAGGCCCAGCGGCGTGCCGTCGCCCAGCAGCGCGCTCTGCACCGCCCGCAACTTGCTCGCCGACCCGGCGTACCCCGTCGCCACGCCCGGCGCGATCCGACCGTCCGCACGCATCTCCGCCAGCAGCGTCTCGATCTCGTCCACGGCCTGCTCGAGCGGCAACCCCGGCGGCGGGGTGAACTGCAGCGTCACCGAACGCTGCCGACCGACGTGGTTGATCTGCGGCGGCGCAACCGTCCGCTCGAAGTCCGCCAGGCTCGAGAGCGGCACCACGTGCCCGGTCGGCGTCGCTACCGGCACGTCCTCCATCCCTTCGAGCAGTTTCCGATCGACCGCCTCCGCGAGGATCACCTTCAGGTCGATCGTGTCGCTGCCGAGCCGGTACTCCCCGACGATCGCCCCGTCCCCGGCCGCTTGGATCGCGAGCGCGAGGTCCGTCGGCGTCATCCCCACGTCCGCCAGTTCGCGCAACTTCGGGCGCACGCGGATCTCCGGCCCGAAGACGTTGAAGTTCGACGGGCTGGGCTGCACCACTCCGGGGCCGTACTTCCCGAACAGAGCGCCCAGCGCGGCCCCCGCGGAGTCCGATACCGCCCGCAGGTCATCGCCGGAAAAGTCGATCTTGATCGCCGAACCCGTCGAGCCTCCGAGGCGGAACAACGGCACCTGGAACGCGAACGCGAACACGCCCGGCAGCGCCTCCTGCCGCGTCGCGTGCTGGAAGAGCGGGATGATGTCCACCACGCGCCGGTCGTCGTCCGAAATCCCGCCGTGGAACATGATCCCGTCGAACGACACCAGGAAGTAGTTCCCGAGCGTCGGCGGCACGATCGGATCGCCCGGCATCCCGCGTGCCCAATCGAACACGGGCACCGAGGGCAGCGCCGCCTGCAACGCACGCGCACGCTCGTCCGTGCCCGACGCCTCCCAGTACGGCCGCACGACCGACTCGATCCGATCCGCCAGCCGATCCTGCTGCTCCAGGTTGTACCCCGGCGGCGGGATCAGCATCCCGAACACGAGGTTCCGGTTCCCCGTCGGCAGGTAATCCGCGGGCGGCATGAGTGAGAGGCTCCCGATCACCGACGCCGCGGTCAGCCCCGCCACGACCGCCACCCGCGCGATCACGCTCCCCAACACCGTGTACGTCACGCGACCGATCAGGTCCGGGATCGCGTGCAGCGCGGCCCCCATCCATCGCACGCGGGCGACCACCGCACGCCACGCGCGCCGCACCCGTCCGGCGGGGCGCGCCTTCGGCTTGGCTTCCCGCGCTCGCACCGGGCGAAGCGCGCGGGCGGCCGCCGTCGGGATCACGGACACCGACACCAAGAGGCTCAGCCCCACGGCGGCGCAGATCGCCAGGGAGATGTCGCGGAACAGTTGCCCGGCCTCCTCGCGGATGAGCAGCACGGGCACGAAGACGAAGATCGTCGTCAGGGTCGCCGCCAGGACCGCGCCCCACACCTCCTGCGCCCCGTCCACCGCCGCTCGGAGCGGGCTTTTCCCCATCTCAAGATGTCGGTAGACGTTCTCCATCACCACGATCGCATTGTCCACCACCATTCCCGTCGCGAACGCCATCCCCGCCAGGCTCACCACGTTCAGCGACCGCCCCAGCGCGACCATCGCCACCACCGCACCGATCACCGAGATCGGGATCGCCAGCGCGACGATCAGCACCGGCCTCGGCGAGCGCAGGAAGAGCAGCAGCACCAGCACCGCCAGCGACCCGCCCAGCCACAGGTTGCTCCGCACCAGCGCGAGCGCCTGCTCGATGTAGATTGTCTGGTCGTACACCTGCCGCAGCCGCAGCGTCCCGTCCAGCCCCATGCTGCGCGCCTTGGCGTCCAGCGTCCCCCCGGGCGCGTTGAGCCGATCGATCGCCGCACGCACGCCCGCCATCACCTGCATCACGTTCGAGCCTGGCTCGCGTTGCGCGTTGATCGCGATCACCGGCTCGCCGCGCGACCGCACGAACCGCAGCGGCTTCTTGTACGTCTCCACCACCTCCGCCACGTCGCGCACCCGGACCGGGCCGGCCGGGGTCTGGGCGATCACCGTGTCTTCCACCTCGCGCGCCGTCGTGTACTGGCTCACCGTCCGCACCCGCACGCTCGACTTGGCGTCGTACACCTCGCCGGCGGACACGTTCCGGTTCGTCCCCTCGAGCGCGGCCACCATCTGCGCCGGCGTCACCCCGTGCTGCGCCAGCCGCACTGCGTCGAAGCGCACCTGCGTCTCGCGCTCGCGGCCCCCCAGCACGTTCACCTCCGACACCCCCTCCACGCGCTCGAGCACGGGCTTGATGTTGTCCTCGGCGAAGTCCTGCAGCGTGCGGATGTCCAGCGTCGGGTCGGTCGTCGAGAAGATGATCCACGCGATGTAGTCGCGGTTGTCGGGGTCCGTCGCCTGCACCACCGGCTCGTCGGCGTTCTGCGGGTAGCGCGACACCTCGCGCAACTTGTCGCTCACCTCCCGCAGCGCGACCTCCTTCGGCGTCCCCACGGCGAACTCCAGCCGGATCCGCCCCTGGCTCTGCTGGCTCTCGCTCGTCATCGAGCGCAGGTTGGTCAGGCCCTGGAGTTTCTCCTCCTGCCGCTCGACGATCTCGCGCTCGATCTCGTCGGGGCTGGCCCCCTCCCAGAACGTCGTCACGGCGATCACGGTGTCGTCCACGTTCGGCGTCAACTGCACCGGGATGCGGCGCATCGACACCACGCCCGCGAGCAGCACCAGCAGCACGCACACGACCACCGTCACGGGCTGAGCGACCGCCTGCCGGATCACCGCGCGCCGCCCCCCCCCGCGCCGGAAGCCGACACCTCATCGACGACGCGCACCACCGTCCCGGGAAAGAGCCGCTCGTTGCCCTCGACGACCACCACGTCCCCTTCCAGCAGCGTGCCCGCCCCGATCACGTACCGGTCGCCGATGGGAAACAGCACCTCCACCGCCGCCGGGAACGCCGGCGAGGGAGCGCCACGCCCGCCCGACACCCGGTAGACGAACGCGCCCGCGTCGTTGCGCACCACCGCGTCCTTCGGCACCGTCAGCCGCACGCCCTCGACCCCCGTCGGCACCCACCCCACGACCGACATCCCCGGCGCGAGCGCGGCACCGTTCGGCTCCAGCGTCGCCACAAGCACGAACGACCGCGATCGCGGATCGACGTCCGGGATCACGCGCTGCTCGATGGCCGAGAGCGTCGTCCCGCTCGAACCGACCTCGACAAGCACGCCGTTGCCGCTCGACCCCGACGCGCCCAGGAGCCGCTGGGGCACGCTGAGCCAGGCTTCGACGCGTCCCGCCGCCACGACCTCGACCACCGCGTCGCCGAACGACACCCACTGGCCGATCTCGGTGAGTTTCGCCACCGCCACCGCGTCGAACGGCGCGACGATCCGCGTGTCGGAGAGTTGCTCGCGCAGCCGGTCGAGCCTCGCCGCGACCATCAGCCGCTGCGCCTCGGCCTGCGCGATCCTGGCCTGCGCGATCCGGTGCGCCCACTCGGCGTCGCGCCGTTCGCGGGCCGTCGCCCCGCCCGCCTCGAACGCGCTGCGCACACGCTCCCACTCGCGTTCCGCCTGCCCGAGCGACTCGCGCCGCTCGTCGATGGTCGCTTCCGCGAACGCCGTGTCCGCCTCCGCTTCCGCGATGAGCAGCCTCAGCCGGCGCGAGTCCAGTTCCGCCAGCAACTCCCCCGCCCGCACGGCCTGCCCCTCGCGAACCGGCATCGCGATGACCAGCCCTTCCTCCTGGGCGGCCAACCGCGCGCGTTTGACCGCGCGCAACTCGCCCGTCACGAGCCGCCGCTCGACCACCGCTTCCGCGCGAACCTCGCCGCCGCGCACGGGCGTCGCGGGCGGGCCGTCGCCACCCTGCCCGCGGGCGAACGAACACACGCCCACCACCACCGCCGCGGCCGCAAACAACCCGAACTGCACTCGCATGCCGCTGGACTCCATCCCCGCTCTCGCCCGCACCCGGAACGCGCCCCCGCGACAAGTCAGCCATCCTAGACCCGTCGCTCTCGGGGGCGAAGCCGTCCAGGCGCCGCTGCCGCCGGCCTCAGAACTGCAACTCCTCCTCGTACCGCGCGTCGTCGCTTGTCCCGAACTCGCCGTCCGGCCCCGCGCTCACGAACACGACCCGCGTGTTGAACCCCGGGCGCTCGACGTAGTCCAGCCGCATCTCCGTCCCCCACTGGTCGTTGAACGCCCCGCGCGTGCCGCCGACCTCCGCCGGCGACGCCGGCAGCCGCCCGTGCTCCTCGCGGAACTGCGAGATCAGCATCGCCAGTTGCCTGGTGTTGACGGCCGTTCGCACGTCCCGCGCCATGTCGCGCGACTTGGCCGCCTGCTGCGCCAGCCCCGTGCTCCCCCCCCCGACCCCGAAGTAGACGATCATGCCGATCGCCAGCACGATCAGCAGCACAATCAGCCCGAACCCGACGTTCCCCCGCCGCACGCTCGCACACCGTCCCATGCCGACCTCCTTCCGAACCCCACGCGACGCCGTTCGACGACGACCGTCCACCCCAGAGCCTACCCCCTCCCGGCCCGCGTGACAGGGCCACCCGTTTCTGGCACACTGTCTCCTATGACTACCTTCAACAGGCGTGAGTTCCTGGCGGCCGCCGCCGCCGTCGGGGCATCCGGACTCGCAGGCAGCGCGGCCCCGGCAGGAGGGACCACCGTGCCGACCGCCCCACAGCCCGAACACGACCGCCCCGGCGAGAAGCACCGCGGCCCCTGCGCCATCGCGTCCGGCAACGGGCGCGACTGCGTCGCCCGCGCCTTCGAACTCATGGAGGCCGGCGAACGCCCCGTCGTCGCCGCCGTCCAAGGGGTGAAGATCAACGAGGACGATCCCAACGACATGAGCGTCGGCTACGGCGGTCTGCCCAACGAGGAGGGCGTCGTGCAACTCGACGCCGCCGTCATGGACGGCCCGCTCCACCGCGCCGGCGCGGTCGCCTGCCTGGAGCGCATCAAGAACCCCGCGATGGTCGCCCTCGAAGTCCTCCGGCGCACCGACCACGTCCTGCTCGTCGGCGAGGGAGCGCTGCGGTTCGCGCGGGCGATGGGCTTCAAGGAGGAGGATCTGCTGACGGAGGAGGCGCGTCAGGCGTGGCTGCGCTGGAAGGCCCAGTTGAACAAGGACGACAAGTGGCTCGACCGCGACCAGCAGCCCCTCGGGGGGGGGGACAGGCGCGGCGAGGCGGGCACGGGGCCGGAGCCGTGGCGGGGCGACGTGCCGTTCACCTGGGGCACGATCCACTGCTCCGCGCTGGACGCGGCGGGCGACCTCGGGTGCACGACCACCACCAGCGGCCTGTCCTGGAAACTCCCGGGCCGCGTCGGCGATTCTCCGCTCATCGGCTGCGGTCTCTACTGCGACAACGCCGTCGGCTCCGCAGGCTCCACCGGACGCGGCGAGGCCGTCATCCAGACGCTCGGCGCCTACGAGATCGTCCGCTCGATGGAAGACGGCCTCTCGCCGACCGAGGCGTGCCTCAAGGCCTGCACACGCATCGCCGACCGCACCCGAGAGCCGCGACTCCTCGACGACCGGGGCAGACCCAACTTCAGCGTCTCCTTCTACGCCCTCCGCAAGGACGGCGCCTACGGCGGCGCCTGCCTATGGAAAGGCGGAACCTTCGCCGTCCAGGACGGCCAGGGGGCACGAGTCCTGCCGTGCGAGTGGCTGTTCGAGAGGTGAAAGGCGAGCCTCGTTCCTACGGTGGCACAGGCGTCCCGCCTGTGCCGCACGATCAAACTGTCAGGTCAACCCACGGCTGCTCGCCCTACTCACTCATCGCCGCCGCGAGCATGAACGTACCCACGTCCGACGGCATAGCGCGCTTCGAGACTCGCACCTCACCTTGCTTCGGACCATGCTTGCAGGAACCCGATCACGTCTCGCGCATCCGTCGCTCCGTCCCCGTCGAAGTCCGCCCCGCCCGCGCTCCAGTCGTTCAGAAACGCGACGACATCGCGCGTGTCGATGACGCCGTTGTCGTCCCAGTCCGCGCGGGGGCGGCCGGTGGCCCTCAAGGGCTGCGCCCGGATGCCGAGGCTGTGCCATCCGCCCTCTGCGATGGCGACGAAGCCGGCATTCGACGGCGGCGCATCACTCTGGCCAACGTCATTCCTTCCCCACGCAACAATCGAACCATCCTCCTTCAAACCGAGGCTGTGGAATCCGCCGGCCGCAACCGCGACAAACCCGGTGTTCGGTTCGGGCACCTCGCACTGGCCGTAACTGTTCCACCCCCATGCCACGATCGACCCGTCGGCCTTGAGTCCGAGGCTGTGATCACCCCCCGCGGCGATCGCCACAAAGCCCCCGTTCGGATCGGGAACACTCGACTGGCCGAACTGGTCGCTGCCCCACGCCACGATCGACCCGTCAGCCTTCAGGCCGAGGCTGTGCCGATTGCCGGCGGCGATCGCCATGAACCCCGCGTTCGGACCGGGCACGTTGCACTGTCCGCTGCTGTTCAGCCCCCATGCGGTGATCGAGCCATCCGCCTTCAGCGCTAGACTGTGGTCATCGCCCGCGGCGATCGCGACAAAGCCCGAGTTCGGATTGGGCGGGTTACGCTGGCCGTTGCTGTTCTTCCCCCATCCCACGATCGACCCGTCGCCCTTCAAGCCCAGGCTGTGGTGGCCGCCCGCGGCGGCGGCGACAAAGCCCGTGTTGGGAGCGGGAACCGCAGTCTGGCCGTACTGATCGCTGCCCCATGCAACGATCGAACCGTCACGCCTGAGACCCAGGCTGTGGACCCGGTGCGCCGAAACCGAAATGAAGCCGGCGTTGGCGCCCGGCACGTTTGTCTGACCGTAGTCGTTGCGCCCCCATAGCGCGATCGCGCCGTCGGCCCGTAGAGCCACGCTGTAGTCGCCGCCCGCCGCGATGGCGACAAAGCCGGCGTTCTGCTGAGGGACAACCGTCTGACCGTGGGCGTTGCTCCCCCACGCCACGATTGCGCCGTCGCCCTTCAAGCCCAGGCTGTGAGACCCGCCCGCCGCAACAGCAACGAATCCTGTGTTCGACCCCGGCACGTCGGCCTGACCCTGGCCGTTCTGACCCCATGCTACGATGGAACCGTCGCTCTTCAAGCCCAGGCTGTGCCCGCTCCCCGCGGCGATCGCGATGAAACCGGCGTTCGGCTCCGGCACCGGAAGATTCGCCCCCCACGTCACGATCGACCCGTCGGCCTTCAGGCCAAGACTAAAGAACCCGCCCGCCGCCACGGCGACGAATCCCGTGTTCGGGTCCGGCACCGTCGCCTCGCCGAAGAAGTTCCTGCCCCACGCCACGATCGACCCGTCGGTCTTCAGGCCGAGACTGTGCGCCTCGCCCGCTGCAACCGCGACGAAGTCGCTGTTCGGCGCCGGCACGCTCGTCTGTCCGCTGTCATTTGTCCCCCAAGCCACGATCGAACCGTCGTCCTTCAACCCCAGGCTGAAGCCCGAGCCGGCCGCCAAGGCGGTGTAGGTCGAATGCGGCTCAGGAACGGCGCACTGCAGAGAGTCATTCCCCCCCCACGCGACGATCGAGCCGTCGGTCTTCAGTCCCAGACCGTGAGATGAACCCGCGGCGACCGCGGCGAAGCCCCCGCCCAGGTCCACGCCGACCACCTGGAACCCCCACCCCACGACCGAACCCGGCGGCGCGAACGGCATCCCATCGACGCCGAACGGCTCGCCGATCGACGCCGCTTGCCCCCCAACCGCACCCCACCCGAGGTCACGATCCGGCTGCGCAGAGACGCTCGCGGTGCACGCGAGCCACGCGACCGTGCCCGACAGAATCCGAAGGGCCAGCCCGAACCCCGCACACTGCCCCCGAAGATGCACCGTGCATCGCGCCTGTCCAGGCATCCTCCACCTCCTCAAAGCCGAAGCGACCGCCCCCAGAAAGGGGGCACGGCATCCCCTGCTCCCACCTGTTCGGCGCAAAGGCGTCGCCAGTTCCCGATCCCGTCGAGAGACGAAGGCCGCACTTCGGATCCCGCCGCTGATCTCGGGCGCAACTCTCCGATCAGCGCTCCGTCCACGCTCGCCGCAAGCCGAGCCGTATCCGATGCCCCGCCGGCTCGCAGCGTCAACGCTACCCCGAGCAATGTGCCGGTCGAGCGCCCCTCGTGCTTCTCGACGCTGCCCCTCACTCCCTCACCACCACCAGATCAAACACCGTCGGCAGCAGCATGAACGTGTCGAGGTCCGACGACGCTTCCACCCACGCGCCTTCGAATCCCGCACGTTCCTCCGCCGTGATGTACCCCATCTTCTCAAGCCGAGGCAGGAAACTCCGCCAGAACGAGTCCGGCCAGTGCCACATGCTCTCGCCGGGACGCGTGAGGACTTTCGTCGGTCGGAGGAGTTCCGTGCGGAAGCCGTGCTCGCGGAAGAGTCGCGGCAGCCTCGCCATCACGTCCGGGTCGCCCTTTCGGTCGCGCCAACTGCGCACCACCGCGCGGATCACGCGGTCGAACGCCTCGCGCCGCGGCGCGAGCGTCAGCGACTGGTAGTTGAAGTAGTCCTGCACCGCGACTCGCCCGCCCGGGCGCACGAGCGTTGCCAGCCCGCGCACCACCGCCTCCGGGTCCGGCACGAAGCAGAGCACCCACCGCGCGTACGCCAGGTCGAACGTCGCCTCGGGCAGGCCAACTGCGGCGAGGTCCGTCGCGTCGCCGACCCGGAAGTCCGTGTGCGACACGCCCAGCAGCGCGGCCCGCGCCCGGGCGAACTCGAGGAACGGCTCCGACTCGTCCACGCCCACCACCGCCCCGCTCGCGCCGACGATCTGCGCGAGTTCCAGCGACGCGTACCCAGGCCCGCACCCGACGTCGAGCACGCGCATCCCCGGGCGGATGCCCGCCGACTGCCAGAGCGCGTGGGCGGTATCCGACCACAGCCGGTGCTGGAAGCCGAGCCGGGCGAGTTCGGCCTCGTCCGTGCCGAGCACGTATTCGCGTCGTGTCGTATCGCTCACGCCGAACGATAGGCGGAGGCGTCCGTCCCTCCGCCCGGCTTGCCGCGAGCGGTTCGCGTGCGAACGCTTGGCCGTGACCCCCGACGCACGCCCGCAGCACGACGCACGCATCGGGGCGTGGCGGGCGTGGGTCGAGCCGTGGCTGCACTCTTGGGGCGGCTTCCACCCCGCCTCCTTGCCCGCCTACGCCAGGGCCAACTACCGACGCGAACTCCTCGCCGCCTGCTTCCTGCCGTTCCTCCTCGCCGTGGTGGACAGCGCGATCGTCGGCGTCGTCGTCAAGAACGCCTACGACGGCGTCGTCGATCCCAAGACGCTCAACTTCGTCGTCGCCCTGCTCACCGCCTCGACCGCCTTCGCCAACATCGTCAGTTTCGCCTGGGTCCGGCTCAGCCACGGCGTGGACAAGGTCCGCTTCATCAACGGCCTCCAGGTCGCCATGATCGTCCTCGTCGGCCTCATCGCCCTCGCCCCACGCAGCACGCCCGGCCTCTGGATCGTCGTCGCCGCCGTCCTCGCCGCACGCTTCTGCTGGGCGGGATTCATCACCATCCGCTCGACGATCTGGCGCCAGAACTACTCCCGCGCCGTTCGCGCCCGCGTCACCGGCAAACTCGCCACCGTGCAGGTGCTCACCCTCGCCGCGCTCGGCGTCGGCCTCGGCGTGGCCATGAACGCCGACCAGCGCGCCTTCCGATTCCTCCTGCCCTTCGGCTGCGCCCTCTCGCTGGTCGGCGTCTGGGCGTGGGCGCGCATGCGCGTGCGGGGCCACCGCGCCCTCCTCGCCGCCGAGCGCGCCAGCGCGGACGACGCCGACGCGCCCTCGCTCAACCCGGTCGCCATGGCGCGCCTGCTCGCGGGCGACCGCCTCTTCGCCGGCTACATGACCTGCATGATGCTCCTCGGCCTCGGCAACCTCATGCTCACGCCGCTCCTCGTCATCGCCGTCAAGGAGGAGTTCGGCATGGAGTACCTCGGCGGCATCGCCGTGACGAACTCGGTGCCGCTGGCGATGATGCCGCTGAGCATCCCGCTGTGGGCGCGCCTGCTGGACCGCGTGCACGTCGTCGTCTTTCGCACGGTGCACTCGTGGGTGTTCGTGCTCGCGTCGGCCCTGTACCTGGTGAGCGTGGTGACGCACACCGTCTGGCTGCTCTACGCCGCCAGCGTCGTGCAGGGCCTCGCCTTCGGGGGCGGCGTCCTCGCCTGGAACCTCGGCCACCTCGACTTCGCCCCCGCGCACAAGGCGTCGCAGTACATGGGCGTCCACGTCACGCTCACCGGCGTGCGCGGCCTGCTCGCGCCCTTCATCGCCGTCGGCATCTACGAGACCGCGCGCGCCATCGACCCCGCCTACGGCGCGGCCGCCTTCGCCGCGTGCACGGCCTGCTGCGTCGCCGGGGCCGTCGGCTTCAAACTCCTCGCCCGCGCCCTCGGCGACGCCCGCGGCCGCCGCGAAGAACCCGTCGAAGCCGCGCCGCCGGCGCGGGTGACGGAGTAGGACGGGCTTGCGTGCCACCAAGGTCGGCTTTGCGATCCCGGTGCGCCCGGCCCACACCGGAAACGCCCCGCCTCCACAGGCGAGTCCCCCTTCGAGACCTTCGCGTTCTTCGCGTTGACGTTCGATCGTGAACGCGAAGGGCGCGAAGATGACGAAGGGCGCGATACGGGGCTTGCCCCCTCGCCTCTCTCCGCGCTCTCCGCGTTCGATCCCGCCTTGCGGTCCGGAGCGACGGCAGCGGGCGCGGGCCTCACGCCGCCACGCCCGACTCCTCCAGCACGCGGTTCGCGTACTCGTGCATCGCGTCGCGGAGTTGCTCGAAACTCTCCAGCACGTACAGGATCGGCTGGTAGTGGTCGATCTCGAACGGCGTGTCGCAGACCCGGTCCAGGTCGAACGGGCGGCGGTCGACGTCCGGGCTGTGTAGGGCGTGGGGGCTTTCGCCGACGCTCGAGATCAGCCCCGAGCCGTACAACTTCACGCGACCGCCCTCGCGGATCAGCCCGAACTCCACCGTGAACCAGAACAGCCGCGCCAGCCGCTCGACGTGGTACGGGTCCTCGCAGTGCAGGGCGGCCTTGCCGTAGGTCTGGAGGAAGTCCGCGAAGACCGGGTCGGCGTGCAGCGGCACATGCCCGAAGACGTCGTGGAAGATGTCCGGCTCCGGCAGGTAGTCGAGCAACTCCCGCGGCCGGATCGTCACCGTCGTCGGGAACTCCCGCCGCGACAGGCACGCGAAGAACGCCTTGGCGGGCAGGTACCCCGGCACCGGGCGGCTCTGCCAGCCGGTCAGTTCCCTGAGTTTCGCGTTCACCTCCGCGATGCGCGGCACGAACTCGCGGTCGAAGCCGAGCAGCCGCATGCCCTCCAGGAACACGTCCGACGCCTGGCTTTCCAGCGTCTCCAGCCGACGCTTCACCAGCGTCGCCCAGACGGCGTGGTCTTCGGGCGTGTAGCGGTCCCAGAGTTGCGTGCAGTAGAACTGCTCCGGGTCGATCCGCTCGGCCGGCAGGTCCGAGGCCTCGTCGGCGGCAGCCTGCGCCCGCGCGAACTCGTCGCCGTCGATCACCAGGTTGTACCGGATGTCGGCCCGCATCGTCGCCTCCTCACCCCGGATTCGACTGCGAAAGTCTATCACCCCGCGCCGAAGCACGCCCACGCCTCGGCCTCCGAGACCGCCTGCTCCGGCGCGATCGCGCCCTCCGGCGGCTCGCCCGCGCGCCCACGCGCCGTCGCCGCGAGGATGCTGTCCGACGGGTCGGGGCGGACGATCGGCGTGTCCGACCCGAAGAGCAGCAGCCGCCCCGGCTCGCACCCGGCGTCGATCAGGTCGCGCAGCGGCAGCACGCGGTCCAGCCGGTGCGGCAGGAAGCGGCGCAGGGCCTCGATGTCCGCCAGCAGGTGGCACGGCTGCACGCTGCACACCACGCCCAGCCGGGCGAACCGCGGCACATCCGCCCCGTCCACGATCTCCGCGTGCTCCACGCGCACCCGGCAGGCACGCGGACGCACCCGCTCGACCGCGTCCAGCACCGCCCGCACTGCGCCGTCCCCGATGGCGTGCGTGGCGAGGCCGACGCCCAAGCCCTCGCACACTACGATCGCGGCGTCGATCTCGGCGGCGGTCATCATCGGCGTGCCGCGGGGGTGCACGGGGCGCGGCTCGGCGAAGTCGTGGAGCATCCATGCGGTGCGGGAGTTGAGCGTGCCGTCGGTGAATATCTTGCCTCCGGCGAGGCGGACGCTGTCGGACTCCCACGCGTGCCGACCGGCGGCGACAGCGGGGAGGTCGTCCACCAGCGGGTAGAGGTGGACGCGCAGGGGCAGGCGTCCGTCGCGGTCGAGGTCGGCCAGCATCGAACCCAGCCACGGCTGAGACTTGAGGTCGTGAACCTCGTCGAACCCGAGGGAGGCCAGGTCCGACAGGGCGCGTTCGACGTGCTCGCGGCTCTCGGCGAGCGTCGGCTCGGGCACCGCCGCCCACGCCCGCAACGCCGCCGACTCCAGCAGCACTCCCGTCGGCCGTCGGGTGCTGTCTCGCACGATCACGCCGCCGGGAGGGTCCGGCGTCGAGACCCCGATGCCGACCGCCCGCAGCCCGGCGGAGTTGAGCAGGACGGCGTGGTAGTCGAAGCACCACGCCAGCAAGGGGCGATCGGGGACCGCCGCGTCGATCTCGGCGAGCGTGGGCCAGTCCCGCTCGGGCCACGATTCGGGACGCGCCCCCGTGCCGAGCAGCCATGCGCCGGGCGCAAGGGCCTCGGCCGCGTCCCCGAGGCGCTCCAGCGCATCGACAGCGGAGGTCGCGTCGGCGAGTTGGACCATCGATGCGGCGCGGCCGTGGGCGACGAGGTGGGCGTGGGCTTCGCGCAGACCGCTCATCGGGCGCCTCGACTGGCGAGATCTTCGAGCATGGACAGGGCGTCGTCGGGGGACTCGGCGCGGCGCGGGAACGCGATGCGGATCACGCCGAAGCGGGCGCGGGCGTCGAGGCCGTCCGGGTCGACCCCGAGCGCAACGGGCCGTTCCGGGCGCGTGTGCGTCGAGGCGGCGCAGATGTCGGCGAGCCGTGACGGATCGGCGTTCAGGGCGCGGCAGACACGCGGCTGGTCGGCAGCGAAGGGATTTGGCACGTTGAAGACGGCCGAGTCGTAGACCATGCCCGTCATGCGCGCGCTCTCGACCGTCGCCAGGCGCCACCGTGCGTGGGGCGGGTCGCCGTGGTAGGCGCGCCACCGTTCGATCAAGCCGGGATCGTCGGCGTCCGCGAGGGAGAGGAGCGCCTCGAGCGAAGGGGCGCGTTCGTCCGGGAGGTAGAGCACGTGGTCGTGGGCCTGGAGCGCATCGGCCGGCAGCGGCATGAGCAGGCGACCCGAGCGGGGATCGATCACGAATCGGACCGCCAGGGCGCGGTCGCCGTAGACCACGGTCCCGGCCGTGAACGATCGCAGGCAGGCGAGTGCATCGGGGGGGGCTGGGCCGAGGTCGTGCATCGAGAGGATTGTCCGCCACGGGCGGCGCGAATGCCAGCCGGGGCGGCCCGGGCAAAAAGCACGCGGGACCGGGCGAACCCGGTCCCGCGGCGATTGGTGGCGCTCCGTACGGGCCGGGCGAACGCTCACCCGGCTGAGAGGGTTCGATCCTCGTGGGGCCCGAACGACGCGAGCCCCGGGGGATCACATCGCGGCAACGGCCGCCTTCTTGCGGCGGGCCTTCTTGCGGCGTCCGCCCTTCTTGGCGGCCTTCTTCTTCGAGGCCTTCTTGCGGCCGCCCTTCTTGGCGGCCTTCTTCTTCCCGGCCTTGCGGCGAGTCGCCTTCTTGCGAGTCGCCTTCTTCCGGGTCGCTTTCTTCCGTGCAGCTTTCTTCTTGGCCATGTGGGCCTCCTCGGTACGGGTCGAATCGTGGAGTTGCTTCTGTCTCGTGCGAAGCGCCACACACTCCTGATCGACGTTCGTCCTTGTATCGGGCCGCTCACCCGGCGTGCTTGAGTCGCGGCCCAGCCATTCCACCACGGAGCGCGCACCACACACGCATCCACGCCGAGTCGCGGTAGTGTGACGGGCTGTCAAGCGCTTTGCAAGTCCTCCGGCGCGACTTTCCGCGCTTTGTGACCGCCGACCGACGCCGCGCCATCCCCCGCTCGTTCGGATCGATCGCTTCGCAGCGCGCCGCGCGCGTCGCGGATTTGTGCTTGTTTTCTCGAACAATTCCGCGCGTCGATCGCACGCACGGATCACTGCGATCGCCTGCCTCGCGCGGGCCGAACCGCCGGTTCGAATGACCGAGAATTTTTTCACGCGCACCCGTGGACAACTCGCGCCCAACCACGATTCGTGCCACTCGATGACGTTTCGTCGCGCGATCCACCGACTGTCATCGAACCATCGTCCGCGAACCATCAACGCGCGACCGAACGCACGTGAGCACGCTCATGCCGACTCCGCGCACGCGCCGTCGAACACGTCCCATCACGAACTCGCACGAACAGCCGCCACATGGGCGGATCGCCGCAGGATCGACGCAGTAGGACGCAGGTTCCCCGCACGATCGCGTCAGAACGGCGTCCGCGGCCTGTCCGTCGTGCCCACGTCCCAGCCCCGCTCCGCTAGACTGTCCGCTCATCGCGACACGCCGACCCGTCAACTCCGGCACGCGCGAATCGATTGAGGACTCCTCCATGGCGGCTTCCATCGCGACCCGGACCCTCGCCTGCGGCATGCCGCTGATCGTGGAAACCATTCCCGGCGTTCGGTCGGCCGCGCTCGCGTGGCTCGTGCCCGCCGGCTTCGCCACCGATCCGCCCCACCTCGAGGGACGGTCCACGCTCGTCTCCGAACTGCTCCTCCGAGGCGCGGGCGACCTCGGATCGCGCGAGCAGGCGGACGCCTTCGACCGCCTCGGCGTCAACCGATCCGCCACCGTCGGCACCTACTACCAGACCATCTCGGCCACCCTCCTGGGCGATCGTCTTCACGGTGCCCTCCCGCTGATCGTGGACATGGTCCGCCGGCCGCGGTTCGAGGCCGCCGCGCTCGAACCGGTGCGCGACCTCGCCCTCCAGTCGCTCGACAGTCTCCGCGACGACCCCCCCGAGCGGGCGTCGACCTTGGCGAAGTCCCGCCACCTGCCCGTCCCCATCAACCGATCCGGGCTTGGCACGGAGCAAGGACTGGCCGCCTGCACCATCGAGGACATCGCCGAATCGTGGCGTGCGCTCGCTCGCCCCGGTCGCTCCATCCTCGCACTCGCCGGCGCCGTCGAGGCCGACGCCGCAGCACGCGCCCTCGACACCCTCCTCGCCGGGTGGACCGGATCGGCGCCCGAGCCGGCGCTCGGTGCGCCTCCTTCTCGCGGCTACGCCCACGAGCCGGACGAGAGCGCCCAGGTGCAGGTCATCGTCGCCCACGACGCTCCCCCGGAACGCGACGCGGACTCGACGACGGAGCGCGTCGTGAACGCCGTCCTCTCAGCCGGCATGTCCTCGCGCCTCTTCACCGAGGTCCGCGAGAAGCGGGGCCTCTGCTACTCCGTGAGCGCGGGGTACTCGCCCGCCCGCGATCACGGCATCGTCTCCGCCTATGTGGGCACGATGCCCGACCGCGCCCAGCAGTCCCTCGAAGTGCTGCTCGCCGAGATGCAGCGCATCAACTCCCCTGAGGGCCGCGTCACCCGCGAGGAGTTCGGCCGTGCGATCGTGGGCATGAAGTCGCGCCTGATCTTCTCCGGCGAGTCCACCGCCGCGCGGGCCGGCGCGCTGGCCACCGATTACCACAAACTCGGCCGCGCCAGGAGCCTCGCCGAGATGGCCGCCGAGATCGACCGTCTCACCCTCGACGCCGTGAACGACTACCTGTCACGCCGGTCGCTCGGGCGGCTCACGATCCAGACCCTCGGCCCGGAGGCCCTCGTCGCCCCGAAGGGCGCCGCATAGCGCTCGGTTGCGGGGAGCAGGCCGCTGCGCCGTCGATTACTCTCTCGGCGCGGCGTAGACGTGCAGCCTGTGCCCGCGCGGCTCCAGCCCGTGCTGCCGACACACCCGGTCCCGGATCGTGATCAGTTCCGGCACGTCGATCCGCACCACCTCGCCCGTATCGACCCGCACCAGCAGGTCGTTCGGACGCGAGCCGTAGACCATCTGGTAGTGCGCCTGGTCGTCGCCGGAGAGCACGCGCTGGATGATGCCGGCCTCCTGGAGCAGTTTCAGCGTGCGGTAGACCGTCGCCTTCGACACCCGGAACCCGCTGCGACGAACCTCGTCCAGAAGCCCCTCGGCCTCGAACAGCCCGTCGAAGCGGATGATCGTGTCCAGCACCTGCGCCCGCTCCGGCGTGTACTTCAGCCCCTCGGACTTCAGTTTGCGCCGAAAGACCGCGCACAGGGGCTCGACGATGCTCAACTCGTCGTCGTGCAGGGTTGCCGCGGGACGCACTTCCACGCCACGATCATAGGGCAACTTCACGCGCCCGCGGGTGAAACGCCCCTGCGTCCGCCCTGCCGTACACTCGCGGTGGATGGACCCCACAGACGCCACTCGAACGCCCACCGGCGCACGAGCCTGGACGCTCGCGCTCGGCGCGGCCGGCGGCGTCATGCTCCTCGCCGCCGTCGCTTCGATCGGCTCACCGGCCGGTGCCGCCGGTGCGCTCGGCTCCGTCATCTTCAAGGCAGGCTCCGCCTGGCCCGCCGTGCTGTACCTGCTCGGCGCGCACGGCCTCGGGCGGCTCGCCGCACCGCTCTGGCACGGCGCGACCTTCGCCGCTCCGATCCAGTTCGGCACGGGCCTCGCCTTCATGCTCACCATCAGCCACCTGCTCGGCGTCGCGGGGCTGCTCCAGGGGGGGGTCGGGGTCGCCCTCGGCCTGGGCGTGTGCGTCGTCGGCGTCGCGATCGCCTGCGGGCAGTGGGCGCGAGCCGCCCGGGCGGGCCGGCGAGCCTCGAGTCAGACGCGCGGAGGGGCGTGGCTCGCCGCCGCGCCCGCCGCCGCCGTCCTCATCGTCGCGTCCTGCTCGCCGCCGGGCTGGCTGTGGGACTCGGAGTTCGGCGGCTACGACGTGCTGAGTTACCACCTCCAGTTGCCGCAGGAATGGCTCGCGCTCGGCTCGCTCCGTCCTCTCGATCACAACGTCTACTCGTACCTCCCGGGGTACGTCGAGGCCGCGTATCTCCACCTTGCCGCGATGACCGGCGCGCCCCCACCCACGGGCGACGGCACGCCGAGCGGCCTGCTCGCCGCCGACGGCTGGCGCACCCTCTCGTGCCAGATGCTCCACGCCTGCCTGGCGGTGTGCGCCGCGTGGCTGGTTGCTCGGGCGACCATCGCCGCCGCCGACCGCTGGATGCACGCGGGAAATGACACGCACCAGCGGCGCCCCGCCTATGCCGCCTGCGCGGGACTCGCGGGCGCCATCGTGCTCGCCACCCCCTGGACCGCTGTCGCAGGCTCGCTCGCGTACAACGAGATGGGCATCGTGGCCCTCACCGCGGCCGCGATGATCGCCGCGCTCGACCGAGGGCTGATCGCTCCCCGTCGGTGGCTGCTCGCGTGCGCGCTCGTCGGGGCTGCCTGCGGCGTGAAGCCGACGGCACTCCTGTTCGCCACCCCCATTGTCGCCCTCGTGCTCCTCGGCACGACGCCTCCGCGCTACTGGGTGCGCACCGGCTTGCTCGGTGCGGCGGCGGGGTTGGCGCTGCTCGCACCCTGGCTCATCCGAAACGCCGTCCACGGCGGCAACCCGGTCTTCCCATTCCTCACCGCGGTCTTCGGATCGGGACACTGGACCGACGAGCAGGCCACGCGATACGCCGCCGCCCACGCGTTCGATGGCTCGCTGGCCGACCGCCTCCGCCTGCTCGTGCTCCGCGACGAGTCCGATCCCGCAGGCCCGCGGCACCGCGGCATGATGCACGCGCAATGGGGCGTGTTCTTCCCGCTGCTGGCGGCGGCGGGAGCGGCCGCGCTGGTCGGGCGCGCCCGCCTCGGCGCGATCGTTCTCGGCCTGGGACTCGCCGCCCAACTCCTCGCCTGGATGTTCGCGACCCACCTTCAGTCACGGTTCCTCATGCCCATGCTCGCCCCCGGCGCGGTTCTCATCGGACTCGGCCTCTGCGGCCTGGCCGATCGCGGCGCGGGGGTGCGGCGCGCGGCTCTCGCCGTCGGCGCGATCGGAGCGCTCGTTCAGAGCGGTCTCACCCTCAGCGTCTACGCCGCCCAGCGGTCCTCAAGCCCGGGGCTCCTCCTCCCCGTCGGCACGGACTACTTCGCCGTTCCCCCGCCTTCGCTCGACGACGCCGACACCGGCTCGCTCGGCTTCCTCAACCGTCGAGCGCCCTCCGGGACGACCGTGTACCTCCTCGGCGAGGCGACGCCCTTCTACTACACCGGGCGGGTCGTCTACAACACGACCTGGGACCGTTGGCCCCTCGGCGAGGCCATCGACGGCGCGCCCGAAAACCCCTCTGCCTGGTCTGAGGCTCTGCGGCGGCGCGGCATCGACGCCGTGCTCGTCTGCTTCCCCGAACTCGAACGCCTCCGACGGAGCGGGTACGCCGACCCGCGCGTCACGCCCGAGCGCGTCGCCCGGTGGCTCGAGGCCGCCGCCGTCCCGGTGCGTGCGTGGCCCGGCCAGGGGCGTGCCCTCTACGCCCTGCCGGAGGCCGCCCCGTGAACCCCGACACGCCCCGGCGCAGACCATACCTGCGGCTCTTGCTGCAAGGCATCGGGTTCGTCGGCGCCCTGGTACTGCTCGGCTGGTGCGTGCGGGCGGCCCTCTCGCCCGGCAACCGCGAGCAACTCTCAAGACTCGGTGATGCGCCCGCGTGGTCCGTCGCTGCGCTGCTCGGGCTGTCGGCGGCTTCCGTCGCGCTCAACGGCGTCGCGTTCTGGTGCGCGTTGCTGCCCGCGCGCCGCCTGCACGCCTCTGATGTCATCGCGACCAACGCTCTCGCCACCTTCCTCAACTACCTGCCCTTCAAACTGAGCGCGATCAGCCGCGTCGTCATCCACAACCGCCGCGACCGCGTTCCCCTGCTGACGATCGGCGGATGGTTCGGCGCGGTCCTCGGCGTGATGATCGTCGCGCTCGCGCCTCTGGTGGCGGCGAGCCTCTGGCGCCAGAGCGTGGACGGCGTCTGGTGGGCCGTCGCGCTGATCGGACCAGTCGCCACGGGCGGAGGCCTGGTCGCGCTCGCGCGCCCCTTCGCGAACGACCGCGGCCTGGCGCGCCTCCACGCCGTCCTCGACCCGCTCGCCGTCGGCCCGCTCCGCCGCGCCCTGCGCAGCGAACGCTTCGCCCAGCTGCACGCGGGCGTGACCATGCTCGCCGACGCGCGGGCCGTCGCGGTCGGCATCGGCGTGCGGCTCGCCGACGTCGCCGTACAGACCGCCCGCTTCGTCCTCGCCGCGTCCATCCTCGGCGTGAGCCTGCCCTGGGACCACGCCGCGCTCGTGGCATCGTCGTACTTTCTCATCTCGGTCGTGTCCCCGTTCGGCATGCTCGGCACGCGCGAGGCGGGCACGGTCTGGCTCGCCGCCGCGCTCGGGCTTGCGGGCGGGAGCGACGCCGCGACGCACCCGCTCGTCGTCGTCACACTCTTCATCACCGGGACAGAGTCCGTCGTGCTGCTCGCCGGCGCGGCGTGGGCCGTGTTGTGGCTGCGGAGGGAGAGGAGGAGCGACGAAGCGACGGAGTGACGGAGCGCCGGTGGCACAGGCGTCCCGCCTGTGCCGAGTCCCACACCTTCACGGCTCACCCATACCATTCCTCCACCATGCGCCTCGCCCTTGTCCAGTTCAACCCCACGGTCGGCGATCTCGACGGCAACGCCGAGCGCATGGCGGGCTTCATCGACAAGGCACGCCGCGAGGGCGCGACTCTCGTCGTCTTCCCCGAACTCGCCGTTTCCGGCTACCCCCCCCGCGACCTGCTCCTCTGCGAGAGCTTCGTCCCGGCGTGCGTGGCCGCGGCCAAGCGGCTCGGCAAAGAGCACACGGCCGGAATCACCGCGGTCTTCGGCTGCCCGCTGCCCGTCGACCAGGAGCGCCCCCACCACGGCGCCGCCAACAGCCTGCTCGCCTACGCCGACGGCCGATACCTGGACTACTACGACAAGCGCCTGCTCCCCACCTACGACGTCTTCGACGAGGACCGCTACTTCGAGCCGGGCGAGCGCGCCGTCGTCGTCCCCGTGGGCGCATGGCGCGTCGGCCTGAGCGTCTGCGAGGACCTCTGGAAGGGCGAGGACGCGGGCTTCGCGTCGCGCTACGCCCACGATCCCGATCCCGTCGAGTCGCTCGCAAGCGCGGGCATGGACCTGCTCGTCAACCCGTCCGCAAGCCCCTTCGTCCTCGGCAAGGGCGCGAAGCACCGCGCGATCCTCCGCAAGCACGCCACGAGACACGGCGTGTGGGTCGCCGCCGTCAACCAGGTCGGCGGCAACGACGATCTCGTCTTCGACGGGCACGCCGCCGTCTACGACCCGCGCGGCCGCGCCGTCGCCTTCGGCCCGGGCTTCGACGAGTCCGTCGTCTTCGTCGATCTTCCCGCGACGCCCGCACCGGCCGCCGAGGGGGGGGGCGACGCCCCCGACCCGCTCCTCAACTCCCCCGAGGCCGAGCAGGCCTTCCGCGCCCTCGTCCTCGGGACGCGCGACTACGTCCGCAAGACCGGCCACTCGCGCGCCATCGTCGGCCTCTCCGGCGGCATCGACTCCGCCGTCACCGCCTGCATCGCCGTCGCCGCCCTCGGCAACGACAACGTCACCGGCGTCGCCATGCCCGGGAAGTACTCCTCCGAAGGCTCGATCCGCGACGCCCACGACCTGGCCGAACGCCTCGGCATCCGCCTCCTCACCGTCCCCATCGGCCCGGCCTTCGACGGCTTCCGCGCCTCGCTCGACCCCGCCCTGCGCGATCTCGACGAACGATCGCTGGGCGAGCGGCTTCCCGACGTCGCCGAGCAGAACCTCCAGTCGCGCGCCCGCGGCACCACGCTCATGGCCCTCAGCAACCGCACGGGCGCGCTCGTCCTCACCACCGGCAACAAGAGCGAACTCGCCGTCGGCTACTGCACCCTCTACGGCGACATGAACGGCGGCCTCGCGGTGCTGGCGGACGTGACCAAGCGACTCGTCTACGACATGGCCCGATGGATGAACGCCAACCCCCGCGCGGCCGGCTTCACGAGACCGCCCGTCCCCGAGGCGAGCATCACCAAGCCGCCGAGCGCGGAACTCGCCCCGGACCAGCGCGACCAGGACACCCTCCCCCCCTACGACGTGCTCGACGAGATCGTCGCCCGCTACGTCGAGCGCCACGAGTCGCCCTCGCGCATCGTCCGCGAGACCGGCTTCCCCGAGCAGACCGTGCGACAGGTCGTGCGGCTCATCGACGTGAACGAGTACAAGCGGCGGCAACTGGCGACGGGCATCAAGATCACGTCCGTTGCCTTCGGGACGGGGCGGCGCAGGCCGATCGCGCAGGGCTGGCGACCGGACTGAAAGAGGAACCGGGGTCGCCTTCTCCTAAACATACACTTGGTCTCTGACGGTCAAGATCGTTCAGACACGGAGTGACCACCCTACATCCGAAGCGGACTTCCACATATCCTCCGCTGGGCTGTGTTGGCGAGCGATCTCGGACACCGGCAACACTCCCTTCGAGCCGAATGAAAGCGAGGTCGATCGATCAACCCGAAGACTCTGATACCCTTGCAACAACCGAACGTTTGTGGCGTGTTACGTGTCGCCCGAATCAAAATCTCAACTGGCTTCGTATTTCACTCTTGACACAGGAGACCGATAACTGACAATGTGGTTGCTGACGAGTATGTGTTCTGCGACAGGCTCCGTCCAGTCGTGATGTTACGCGATTCGCGCACCCATAGCATCAGGAGCACACGATAAAGCGCCTCCTTTCGATCTTGACGTGCGTTCTCGTCTCCCTCGTGGCTTGTGAGACCATCCCATGTGGCGTCGAGCTCGGTCCTCAAATCATCGAGGATCCGGTCACTGGCGAGAAGCAGGTGTTCTTCGGAGTCACGATCTGTCAACATTCGCGCTACGCAGCTGCTTCAGCATACGACTTCGGTCTGCAGATTCGCACGCTTCCCAAGCCGAACTCTGTCGCCCGCCTCTACGAGATCGAGGGCATCGATGGAGAGATCGAGGGACACTTCTGGCAGTTCGAGACACTCAGTGAGGCACTGGATGTCATCGACGAGATCGTCGAACTCGTCGGCATCACCGACCAAGACGCCTTGGACGAAGTCAATGCCCTGACGACATGGCTGACGCAGGAATGGGTGAGCGCGAGCGTCTACTACTCCATCTTCGGCACGTGAATCGTACGCGGAAGCGAGTATGTCACAAATGCCAGCCGCACCCTATTGGATGGTGCCCGTGTCGTCGGCGCCTTGCCTCTGGATCATCTCTTGCCTTGATGTTGCTATTAGTCCAGGCAGGGTGCGCTTCTAACGATCCGGAATGGGGTAGGGCAAGTATCAGCGGAGGTGGCTTGCCACCTCCGGGCGATCGGGCGACCAAGGGTCCGAAGGTAGTCTCGCGTGCGTGGCCTGTTGACGTGCCGATACGATTTGATGGTTCTGCGTTGCTTGTGCGAGGCTCGCTGGTACCCCCGCATACACCCCGGGGCGACATGCGTTGCGACTTCTTCGTGGACACCGGCGGAGAGTTTGGGGTTCGCTACCAAGGGTTCGACGCTCCACCGCGGGGGGTGTTGCCACTCCGAAAAAGCGACGACCGCGTTCGCAGCGCTGACGGCGAGACCATGGTGATGCTCGGTGATGCCGTGCTCACGAACGTTCCCACGCGACCTATCGGCAACACCGGATCGCCCTATCTGGTCCCGACGCTCGGCGTGCTGGCGATGCGCGCCTTCGGCTGCATCGTCTTCGACTGGCCCGAAGCGCGGCTCCTTGGCTATCCCTCAGTCGGCTCCGACTCGGCTACGACTGTGGATCTTGAGTGTCAGAGTCGGCCGATTCGTTCCTGGATCGACGTGCCGCTCGTGCCTATGCCGCGAATCCGACGTGTGGACTCGCCGCCGCTGAGCGGCATCGCCGAAGCGCGAACGTGGCTGGCTGCCGAAGGGTTCACCATGGACGAGGACCACCTGGAGCGAGTGGCGAGCGCAGGACGCCCCTTCATCCTTCAATTCGGCAGGTCCCTCGACACCCCACTGCCGCTGGTTGAGGTGCGGCTTGGCGATCGACAACTGACCGCGCTCATCGACACGGGCTATGCAGGTGACCTGCTCATACACCGCGATCCCGTACAGGATGGCGATGCGCTCGTGGAGTATTGGTCGTGGGACGGCCCACGAGTCGTGGGAGGCGCGATCCACTCCCAACCTCTGTACGTCGGCGAAGCACGCTTCGAGCGCGTCCGCGTCGAACGTCTCGCCGATCCCAGAGATATGACCACGTTCGGCTATGATGCGATTCTCGGCCTTGGCATCCTGCGAAGGCAGCCTGTCAGGCTTGACTTCGACCAACACTCAATCGGCTTCGCTTCGCATGACTGATTGCTCAACGGCAACCGCCCGCGAGGGCCGTCCTCACGCCCCCCACTCGCCCGCGTAGAGCGTGATGAACCCCTCCGCATCGCGACCGGCCAACTCGAACATCCGCTTCGCGATCTGGCGCAGGTGCAGCGCATCGTGCGCCGCCCACGCCCCGAGCAGGTCGCCCGCGCGGATCGGCCCGAACTTCGGGTGCTGGTACGCGACCGACCAGTCCGGCCCCGCCGCGACCACCGGCCGCAGCCACGCGATCGACGCCGCACGCTCGCGCACGAACCGATCCACGCTCTCGCCAAGCCCGCGCTCGTTGTACCGGCGGTCCCGCGCCCACCCCTCCGGGTCGATCGGCGGCCACGGACCCTCGCGCCGCTCCAGCACGAACCGCACACGCGCACGAAAGTCCTCCGCCTCCTCGTCGGCCAGATGGTTCACGATTTCCAGCACCGACCACGCCCCGGAGGGTGGCTTGAAGCGCGCCTCGGCGTCCGTGAGGCAAGCGACTGCGGTGCTGAGCGCACCAGAAAAGCGCTCGAGCCGGGTGACGATCGAAGCGGCGTTCATCCGGATCCCTCCGCGGGCAGTCTCTGAAAGCGCTGACGCACCCTCAGGCTATTGCGGCTGCTCCTTGACCGTAGCGCCGAGGGTCCAGACCAGGGCACCCATGAACACGAGGTTCCTGCCCAACCCGAAAAGCGCCTCGGCACGGTTGGACTCGAAGACGCGGACAACACCCAAGCAACCGCAGGCCGGCGGCTCCTTGGATAGAACAAAGCCGAATAGGGCAACGGAAAACACGCCAAGGAGAACCGCCGCCATACCGGCAAGGCAAGTGCCTCCGAATACCAACAGCCCGTAACCGATCGTGACCTCTGCCGCCACAATCGCTCCGATCGCCGCCACCTTCGCCGTATCTGCGAGGCCGATGAACGACATCGCCGGCTCAAGGCTGCTCGGCTGCCAAGCCTTGAGCAGTGCCGTGAAAAGCAGAAGAACACCGATCGTCCGCCACACGAAGGCTCGCCAGACCTCCGCTTTGTCCCACTGCCCCCTTTTCACGGTCCCCGTTGATCGCCGCATGGTCAACCCGGGAAATCTCTGCCGACGACTTCGGCGGCATTCCTGAGCACGTCTATCTGACGGCTGAGTTCGAATCGCAGCCAGTCATTCTTCAACGCCTCGTCCAGTTCACGCTGAACATCGGGTGGAAGAGTTGAACCAGGACTGCGTACGCGGATCGCCGTGAGCAAACTCGCGGCGCGCAGCCGAATGACGCCGTCCGGATCGCTCAGGCATCGGCTCGCGTGCTCGATGCACACGGACTCCGCTTCTGCCACAGGACCGACCTGGACCCACGCGCGGGCCAGGACACCCAACGCATAGTCCGTGATGGTACCCTGGTTGAACGCGGCCTCGCTATCAGGGTCGAGTGGCCTGTACTCCTTCAACACGCCGAGGAAAGGGCGGAGTTCACGAGGGTCGCCCGAGAACCGATCTCTCAAATAGAAACCCGTGATAAGCAACTTTCGGTACTCTGGGTTCGTTGCGGTTTCTACAGCCCGGCGCTCGTCCGACGAGAGGTGGGCAAGCATGGACTCCGGGTCATCCAGCACGCCGTACGCAGCATCCGATGGACGGACACCATCACTCGATGCATCACTGGGCGCACCAAGGCGAATTGCGGCAAGTACACCGGCAAGAACAGCCAGTGCCACGCCGACACACGCAAGCACCTTGACACGTCGTCGATTCAAGCAAGTCTCCGGTCAGGGCTGCTGAGGATCGCCCGGATCCTCGGGTTCAACACACTGAAAGGGGAGCGTGCTGCACGTTCCGATGCAGGCCAAGTAGCCCGGACTCGTGTTGTCCGGGTTGAAGTGCAGACAGCACACGCGGCAAGCCCTGGCGCACGGCTCGGTGTCGCACGTACCGTCGTTGTCGTGACAGTTGCCCCATGGCGAAGTCCAGCACGCGAAACAAAGCGTCGCCAGACCACCGATTCCGAACACGAACGCCAGCACGCAGCTGCAACTACGCGTTCCCGCTCCGTTCTCATCCCAGTCGAGGGAGGACAGCACCACGCCAAAGGTACCCAGAGAACGCAAGGGTACCGCCAGCGCAAGCAGCCGTCAAACCCACCTACGTTCTCCGCGATCTCAAAAGCCGGCAGCATTTGTAATAGGTATTTGTTCGGTATGTGCCGTTGTTTCCACCTACAACACACCCCGCTCTGAGTCAGACTCTCCTTACGGAAGGTCAGACGCGGTAGACCCCACTCCGTCGTGCTTCGCGGGGCTCGTCAGTGGTATACTCGTGACATGAGGGCCTTCTCCGTCCTCGAGTTGTTGGTCACCATCGCGGTCATCGCGATCCTTCTTGCGGTCAGCCTACCTGCTCTGGGGCATGTGCGAAGAGTCGCACAACGGGTGGCCTGCGAGGCCAACATCCGAAGTTGCTCTCAGGCGTTGACGTGCTACGCCCGAGACCATGATGACTCCCTCCCGATGTTCGCAGAGCGCCGGCTGCTCGACGCATTCACGAACGGTGGGTACACGCTCAGCTACTTCTATCAGAGCATTCACTGGCCGATGGTCGTGCGCGATTACCTGACGGATCGACCCCTCGATGAGGCACAACTCTGCCCGAGCGGACCCGCTTTCAGAACCGCGTTCGCAGGTAGCGGCTCCTACACGACGTACCTGAGCGACTACCCAGCCTCCTATACACAACCATCCGACTATTGGCTTGGGTACACGATGTTCACCGCGCCGGACATGTGGATGCCCGGAGGCCCCATCGACAACGAACGGCTACTGCGGCCGGTTCGGTTCTCCGAAATACTGTTCCCATCGCTCAAGGGTGTCCTTGTCGAGCCTCGAACCTGGCACATTGCTGATCGCCGAGGCGAGCATCCTTCACTGATCGATGGCAGCGGAGCACAGGGGCCTTTCGCTATCGCGTTCGCAGACGGATCCGTTGCTTCACTGCGACGATCTTCGCTTGTGCCTGGGTACGAAGACAACGGAATCTTGCCTCAGTATGCCGCACCAGTTCTCGCTACGCCTTTCGGTGCCCGGGGACGCGATCGGTGACCACCGGCAATGGCTGGGACATAGTGCCGCAAGACCGGCCGCGCTGCGGCTTCGCCGCCCTTCGGTGTGCAGCCCGCGTTCACGAACTTCCCTCACGCATCCGCTCAAGCCCCTGCGGGAACGGGTACACCGGGAACACGCCAACGTGCCCGTACGCCCACATCCGCGGCGAGGGGTACACGTCGCCGCGGTACCCCGCCTGGTACATCGTCCGCAGCACCGCTTCGAAGCTCGGCTCGCGCCCGTCGGGGCCGAGGAGGCGGTTCGAGCGGGCGCCGAGGAACGACACGCTCCCCACGGGCCGCCGCTCCATCCGCCCCTGGATCATCTTCGCCACGGTGCGGAACCCGCGCGACAGGTCGTCGAGCGTGAAGTGGTCCCGCCCCTTCGGCCGCAGCAGCGCGAGGATCAGCAGGCTGTCCAGGTCGTACTTCAGGATGTACGGCTCGCGGTCGCTCGCGGCGTGCACCGAGACCGCCTCCTGGAACACCCGGGCGTACGACGTCACCGTCTGCACGCTCCACTGGCTCGTCGTCACCAGGTTGACGAGTTGGGCGACGATGCCGTGCGAGTTGTCCTCGTCGTTCACGCCGCAGACGATCGTGCGGTACCGCCCGTCGAGCGCATCGCGGAGCATGTCCTGCCCCCACAGGATGCGCAGCCGCGTCCCCGCCTCGATGCGCGCGTTGTCCGGCGGCAGGAGCGTGACGCGGTCGGGGAAGTTCTCGGAGGCCAGCAGGGCCTCGGCCCCCTCGTCGTAGACGCGGGTGTGGTCGTGTGCGGCTTCGGGCATGGCGGGCCTCCTGATCCGGCGGGAGCGCGTCCCTTGCAGAGGGTACCGCCTCGGGCGGGACGGTGTTCGCCGCTGGCCAAAACGAGAAAGGGCCTGACCAGGTTTACCTGGCCAGGCCCAAGCGTCGGCGATGACCTACTTTCCCGCGGTGCAGTATCATCGGCGGCCGGGGCTTAACTGCTGTGTTCGGGATGGGAACAGGTGTGACCCCCGACCTGTGGTCACCGACAAAGCACGCGACGCGCGGTGGCGCGGCGCGGGCGTTGGATCGGACGAGAGCGCGGCAAGCGCCGCGTAGAGAGTGCCTGGAACGCCGGGCCGCGCTCCCCCGAAGGGTTGCGCCGACGCCGCGGCGGCCGGTTGGTGCGACAAAGCCTTCGACCGTTAGTACCGCTCCGCTGAGGGCCTTTCAGCCCGTGCACGCGCGGCCTATCAACCTCGTGGTCTCCGAGGGGTCTTCCGTCTTTCGACCACCAGGCCTCATCTCGAGGGGGGCTTCCCGCTTAGATGCTTTCAGCGGTTATCCCTGCCCGACGTAGCTACCCTGCGGTGCGGCTAGCGCCGCAACAGGATCACCAGGGGTCGGTCCAACCCAGTCCTCTCGTACTAGGGTTGACTCCTCTCAAGCCTGGAACGCCCACAGCAGATAGGGACCGACCTGGCTCACGCCGGTCTGAACCCAGCTCGCGTACCGCTTTAATCGGCGAACAGCCGAACCCTTGGGACCACCTTCAGCCCCAGGATGCGATGAGCCGACATCGAGGTGCCAAACCGCACCGCCGCTATGGACGCTCGGGTGCGATCAGCCTGTTATCCCCGGGGTACCTTTTATCCGATGAGCTACGACCCTTCCACACGGGATCGCAGGATCACTAGAGCCCACTTTCGTGACTGCTCGGCCCGTCGGCCTCGCAGTAGAGCCGGCTTGTGCTCTTGCACTCTGAAACGCGGTTTCCATCCGCGCTGAGCCGACCTTTGCGCTCCTCCGTTACCTTTTTGGAGGAGACCGCCCCAGTCAAACTGCCCGACACGCACGGTCCCCCGCCCGGATTCACGGGATTCGGGGTTAGGCCACAAACGTATTCAGGGTGGTATTTCACCGTTGGCTCCACCCGGGCCGAAACCCGGGCTTCGAAGCCTCCCACCTATCCTACGCAGAACATGCTCGTGACCAATGCGAGCCTGCAGTAAAGGTCCACGGGGTCTTTCCGTCTTGCTGCGGGTAGGCGGCATCTTCACCGCCACTACTATTTCACCGAGTCGGTCGTGGAGACAGTGCTCCAGTGATTACGCTATTCATGCGCGTCGGAACTTACCCGACAAGGAACTTCGCTACCTTAGGACCGTCATAGTTACGGCCGCCGTTTACCGGTGCTTAAGTCGCGAGCTTCGCCGAAGCTGACCCGCTCCCGTGACATTCCGGTACCGGGCAAGCGTCACTCTGTATACATCCTCTTGCGAGTTGGCACAGAGCTGTGTTTTTGATAAACAGTTCCCAGAGCCTTTTCTCTGCGCCCCGAAGGGCCCCCTTATTGCGAACGTACGGGGTGAATTTGCCTAGTTCCTTCACGACCGTTCTCTCGAGCGCCTGAGGCTATTCGCCTCGCCCACCTGTGTCAGTTTTGGTACGGGCCTCGCTTCGCCCACGCGGCTTTTCTGGAGACTCCCGCCCCCGGGAACGGCCACAAGGGCCTGGGCACAACTGGTCGCCCACCCGAGCTAAGGAATCTGCACCGCGCTTCGATCTCCGCGAGGGGGCCGGAATATTAGCCGGCTGTCCATCGACTACGCCTTTCGGCCTCGCCTTAGGTCCCGCCTCACCCTGGGCGGATGTACCTTCCCCAGGAACCCTTGGGCTTACGGCGAGCGGGATTCTCACCCGCTTTATCGTTACTCAAGCCCGCATATGCACTTCCTCACGCTCCACGGACCGTTCCCGGACCGCTTCACCGCCGAGAGGAACGCTCTCCTACCACGCTTGCGCGTCCGCGGCTTCGGCTCCCCGCTTATTCCCGATCATTTTCGGCGCCAGATTCCTCGGCCAGTGAGCTATTACGCACTCTTGAAATGGTGGCTGCTTCTAAGCCAACATCCTGGCTGTCACGGCAATCTGACTTCCTTACGAACTCAGCGGAGATTCGGGGCCTTAGCCGGCGGTCTGGATTGTTCTCCTTTTGACGACGGATATTGTCACTCGCCGTCTATCTCCCGGGTCTTGGCCGACGGTATTCGGAGTTTGGTTGAGCGCGGTAGGCTTGTGGCCCCCAACGCTCATCCAGTCGCTCTACCCCCGTCGGTTGCGCTCCCGAGGCTAACCCTAAAGTTATTTCGGAGAGAACGAGCTATCTCCCAGTTTGATTACACTTTAAGTCCTCCCCACAGCTCATCCCATGTCTTTTCAACGACAACGAGTTCGGGCCTCCAGGCGGTCTTACCCGCCCTTCACCCTGGCCATGGGTAGATCACTAGGTTTCGCGTCTAGCCCGTGCGACTGAACGCCCTGTTCAGACTCGCTTTCGCTCCGCCTCCGGCCCGGTAGGCCTTAGGCTCGCCGCACAGACTAACTCGCGGGCTCATTATGCAAAAAGCACGCCGTCACCCCCCTTGCGGAGGGCTCCGACCGCTTGTAGGCACACGGTTTCAGGTACTCTTTCACCCCGCTCATCGCGGTGCTTGTCATCATTCAGTCGCCTTACTGATTCACTATCGGTCGTTGAGGAGTACTTAGCCTTGGGGGGTGGACCCCCCGTGTTCAGTCCGGGTTCCACGGCACCGAACCTACTCAAGGGCTTACGCAGACTTCCGGGTACAGGGCTTTCACCTTCTCAGGCCGCGCATTCCAACGCGTTCGCTCTTCCGCCTGCGCATCCGCTTTCGCTCGCCGCTACTCACGGAGTCGCTGTTGCTTTCCTTTCCTCCGGGTACTGAGATGTTTCAGTTCCCCGGGTTCGCTTCGCACGCCTATGCATTCAGCGTGCGATGGCCCCGAAGGGCCGGGTTTCCCCATTCGGACATCCCAGGATCGACGCTCGGTTACCAGCTCCTCTGGGCTTATCGCAGGTTCCCACGTCCTTCATCGCCTCTCAACGCCAAGACATCCACCGTGTGCCCTTGGTAGCTTTGTCGCACCAACCCGACGCCGCGGCCGCCATCGACCGCAACCGCCACCGACGCCCGCTCTCCAGATCCCGTTGATCCCGTTGACACGACGCGGGGAGGCGTCCCCGCGTCGCCATAGAGGCGACGGCTGTTGATGCAAACCCAAACCAGCACTCAGGCACTGCTCTACTTCATGCTTGCCAATCAACCCCGACGAAACCGGCCGGACGCTCCGTAGCGACCGAACCGCCCGCTCGTCGGGGCTGGCTCTCGTCCGTATCCGGTTGTCAAAGATCGGAGGCGACGCCGACGCATCGGCGGGCCTCGTGGCCCGTCGCGGTCTCCCGCGGAGGGCTGAAAATCGGCCCCGATATGGGGCGAGGGGATACTACGCTGCGCCAAGGGGAGGTCAAGCCGACGCAGGCCGATGCGAACGCGGTTTTTCAGCCGCCGCCACCGCCGCCTCCGCCCTGCTTCCCTCCGCCGGAATCGGGACGATCACGCGGGGTGTCCCGCTCGCGCTGCTCAGGCGTGGGACGGCGATCGGTCGGTTCGGGTTCGGGGGGTGTCTGCCCTTGCGTCCGCCCTTCCTCCGCCGACGCCGAAAGCCCCCGGAACAGGGCGGTCGCCCGATCGTCGTCGGGGTTCCGGACCAGAATCATGCCCCCCTGGTCCCTGAGAACCGCCTGGAACGCCTGACGCCTGGCACCCGACAGGCCGGCATCCACACCGCCCGGCAGTCGAGCCACGTCCAGCAGCATCACGTCCGCCGACAGCGCCAATGACTTCGGGGACGGACGGGCGTTCTCAGGGATCGGAGCATGCGCTCCGGGCTGAGTCCCCCCGGTGGGCGGCGCCGCCCGGCGGCCTTCTTCGCGAGTCGGCTCGTACCGCTCGTCCCCGCCCGGACGCCGTTGCTCCACCGGCGGGGTCAACTGGCGCTGCCCCTCTGACGCCAACTTGTCGAGGTCCCAGATGAGCAGGCCATCGGGGAGTTGGGCCGTGCCGCGGATGCTGTCGCCGGGTTCGAGCGTGGTTCGCGCCCGACGCCAGTAGCCGTAGTAGAACTTGAAGAGATCCGCCGATGCCCTCGGGCCGCGCCCGAGCGCATCACCCTCGCCCGCGCTGGTGATGAAGAAGTACTGCTCCGCGGGCACTTCGACCGGGGCGCTCCACTCGGACCAGGGCCCGGGCAGCAGCGGGTCCGACGCCAGGCCCTTCTGCTCCTCGCTGAGCGAGGTCTTGCCGTACACGGGATTGTTCAGGACCAGTCGCATCCGGTAGCGGACGATCGATCCCGGACGAGCCGTCACGTCGTGCGCCCAGAGGTGGAGTTCGGAGTTCTCGAGGAGCGGGGCGACGCCTGCGCGGACGGCCGCCGTGCGCGCGGGGTCGTCCGGTGTGCCGCCGAGGTCCTGGAGGCGCTTGACTTGGATCTCCCGCTGCAGGACGACGCCCTCGCGCTGCGCCTGGAGGCGCCGGAGGTTGGCGTCGTCGGCCGTCTCGCGCTGGCCCGGCTGCGGCTCGCCGCGCCCCGGTTCGCCCCGACGAGCCGGGTCCGGCGCTCGACGCTGCTCGCCGCCGGGCGATCGCTGGTCCTCGATCGCCCGGTCCAGATCTGCGATCCGCTTGTCCAGCGCGGCGATCTGGTTCTTGACACGGTTGATCTCCTGGGCCTCGTCCGTCATGCCCAGCGCGGCGACCGCCTCGCTCGGACGCACCCACGCCGGGCCGGCGATCGTGCGCAGGAAGTCCGGCTGCACGATCTGGCGCATCGCGTCGCGAGCGTCTTCGACGATGTACCGAAGTTCGGCAGCGCTGAGCCGATCGGTCCGCACTTCCTTCACGAGGTCCAGCCGCCCGGGGATGGACGTGATCTCCGCCACGTTCGACCACTCCCCGGTCGCCGTACGCTCCTCACGCTGGAGTTCGATCCCCAGCACCTCGAAGTTGTCGCGCCACCACCCCGGGGGGAGGGGGCGTTGCGGCCCTTCCGGGCCGTCGGGGTCGCGCAGGAGCGCCTCACGCAGCGCGCGTCCGCTGAACGTCGCCTCGACGCTGACCGCGGCTTTGTCGAAGGGCTGCTCGGCGGGGAGAAACGGGCGCAACTCCGGAGAGCCGACCCACTCGAACGGATCGATCGTCGCGATGTACGGCGCGGCCACCACGGCGTTCAAGGGAGGAACGGCGGGCATCGCCATGATCGTCTCCCCCCCCGGGACGTCCTCGACGCCCTGGATTTCCGCCCCGGGCGTGCTCAACGCCAGACGCGGACGCGGGGCGACTGAACCCTCGATGCGGGACGCGAATCGCTCAAGCAGCGACTGATCTCTCACCTCCGGCACGTCGGGCGACGGGTCCGCCATCCGCGCCAGCAGCGCGTTCGCCTCGTTCTCCGCCGGCGCGAAGCGCTGGTGCGGTGGGTACTGGCTCGACCCGATCTTCACCATGTTCGGCTCGAAGACGAACTGTGCCGTCAACGCGCCAAGCAACACGAGCGAAACCACGCCCAGCACGAGCTTCTCCACATGCTGCTCGAACAAGTTCACGCCCTTGATCCTCATGATCAACTCCCGACGCGCCGCAGGCGCGATTGGTCACTCACCCAGGCTCGCCCGTCAACTCCACGCCGAGCCGCTGACGAACGACCGCCGGCATCAGCGGACCCGTCCACGATCGCAGCCAGAGCGTCTCCAGTTCCATCTCTGCCCGAACGACCGGCTCGCGCCCGTAGAAGTAGCCCCTCTGAAGGTCGCCCCACACGTCCACTTCCGTCAGGCTCGCGGACAGCACCGTCATCATGTTCGTCTGCGCCAACGCATCCAGGAACACGGGCAGCCTGTCGGCCGACACCACAACCGTCATCTTCGCGCGACGAACGTCGTACAACTTGTTCGTCTCGCTCGATACGCGCCCCGTCACCGAGATCGAGCGGTCCAGCGGCACCGCGCCGTCCGGCGCGCTCAGCCGCGGCAGGCGTGCGTCGCCGTACAGCGGCAACTCCTCCACGGAGATCTTCTCCACCCGCTTCACCACCGCGTTCTCGACGTCCAGCCGGTCGCCGTCCGCCGCGGTGTTCGCACGCTCCACCGCCGCGAGCAGATCACGCACGATCCAGTAGTCCCATTGCCATTGGAAGAACTCGCCGACGTGCGGCGGGGTCCCGCCTTGCGTCTGGTCCAGTCGCGGCGGAGGAAGCAGCGACGAGCGCTTGTCGTACCCCGTCCGGTCAAGGCTCGTCACGTCCGCGTAGACGCTGATCTCCCGCGCACGCCGCTGGTACTCGCCGATCCGGCGGTTCACCAGTTGCTCCGTCAGTTTCGCCTGCTGCTCCCCCGTCAACTGCCCCGACGGGCTGTCGGCCAGCAGACGCTCACGCTCACGCTCCTCGACGTCACGAACTCGCTCGTACACCTGTTCCGGCGCGGGCGGCATACCCCCGCCGATCTCCGCGAACAACCCCGCGTAGACCGAAGCCTGATCCGACGACGGGTTGCCCGCGAGCAGCGTCAGCAGCTCCCCCTTCAAACGCAACTCCTGCGTCGCGTCGCGCGGCGGGTCGGGGAACAGGCCTGCCACCAGCGGCCCGTGATCGCGACGGTTGAAGTCCACCGCGCGCCGCATCACCCCGGACGCCTCGGCCGCACGCCGATCCCGCTGCTCCTTCACCCAGGCCGTCAACGCCGCGTTCGGCGCCTGACGCGCCAACTCCACCGCTGGCTCCCCCGGCAGCAACGACGGAATCACGTACGTCACGCGCGCATTCTGGATCTGACGCAGCGCGTCGTTCCCGTCTTTCTCCGCTCGGACCCGGACACTCGCGTTCATTTTCGAACTGAACACGAACCCCAGCGGCAACGAGACCGCCACGACAGCCGTGCATGTCACCACGACGAGATGCGACTTCACCCAGCCCAGCGCGCCCTTCACCTGTCGCCCTCCTCGGACGCTTTCGCATCCAGCAGCACAGCCTCAAACATGATCGTGATCGTGGACTCCACCGCGCCCTCAGGCACACGCTTCTCAGGCCCGGAGATCGGCGCCATCCGCACCAGCGAAGCCTCCGACTCTACCGAGCCGCGAGACGGCACGGCGGCTCCACCCTCGCCGATCAGGTTCTGCCGGATCGGCGCCTGCTCGCCCGCCGGACGACGCCCTCCCCGACCCTCGAACCCCTGCTCCTCGGAGGCCGGCACGTCCCGTCCCGTTCGAGCGCCCCGAGCAGCCACCCCCCGATCCGACGCCTGCTCCGGCGAGACCGCGACCTGAACGATCCGAAGCCCCTCGTCGCCCAGTGTGCTGAGCGTGTACGGAACGCCGTCACGAGTCGAGTTCTGCTGCAACCAGCGAACGATCGACTCTGTCGCCAGGATCCTCGCTTCCGCCGCGTTCCGAGGCGCCGTCAACTCCATCGTGACACGAACGCGCGGACGCCCCGCGCCAGGCCCCTGCGGCTCGGCATACGCCTCACCTCCGCCGCCCCATCGTTCCTCATCCTGCATCGTGCCCCGGCGGCCACCGCCCTCGCTCTCGGGAGCATCGCGACCACCGAGCACCTGACGCTGTGCCGGCACGGCGCCGGACGCCGGACCCTCGGCGTACAGGTACTGCGTGTTCAGCCGCCGCAACATCACCGCCGGTTCGCCCGACGACGCCGATCGGTTCGCCTCCTCCAGCATCCGGCTCGCGTCGTCGAGCAGCAGCGGGATGACCTCGCGCCGGTCGAACACCGAGATCATGTTGGCCGCGTCGAACGCGCCCGGACCCACCGACGTCGCCCCGGCCGCGTTCGCCTCGCTCACCAGCGTCCGCGACATCGTTGACGCACGCTGAATCGACGCAGGCTCCGGCGTCGCCGCGGCGGCGTTCTTGTCCATCATCGGTCGGATGAACATCGCCCCGGTCGCCGCGAGCGACAGCCCCGCCGCCGCGAGGAACCACCGCTTTTTGCGCTCCCACATCGCCTCGCGCGAGACCTGCACCGGCATGAGGTTCGCCTGCAGCGTCCCCATCCCCAGGCCCTGCAGCGCCAGCCCGTACGCCGTGCACATGTTCAGCGAGAGCGCCTCGAACTCCGCGGCCCGCGGCCCCTCGGCGGTCAGGCCCTTGAACGCGTCGATCCGGTAGACGTTGATGCCCAACTGCTGCTTGAGGTACTTGCGCAGCCCCGGCAACTTGAACGTGGAACCCATGCCGATGAGGCGCGAGAGGTCCGCGTCCCGGTGCAGCGACTGGTAGTACCCCACCGACCGCTGCACGTCCTGCACCAGGTCGGTGAACACCGGCCGCATCGCCTGGAAGACGTGGCGGGCGTGCTTGCTCTGCTCCGCCTCGCGCTTGAGTTTCTCCGCCTTCGGGTAACTGAGTTTGAACTGCTCCACCAGCGCCTTGGTGAACTCGTGCCCGCCGATCGGGAACGTCCGGATCCACACCCGCCCGGCGTCCGCGATGATCAGGTCCGTCGAGGTTGTCCCGACGTCGAGCAGGATCGTCCCCTGCGTCTTCTCCGTGAACTGCAGGTCGAACGCCATCGCGTTGTACACCGCGACGGGCGAGAGCGTCACCAGGTCGGGCACGATCCGCATGTCGCGCAGCAGCATCAGGTCGCCGTTGATCCGTTCCTTCGTGATCGCGAAGATGCCCACCTCGACGTCCGGCGAGTCCGGGCTGACGAACGTCTGGTAGTCCCACTCCACCTGCTCGAGCGGGAACGGGATCTGCTGCACCGCCTCGAACTTCACGATGTCCGGCACCTTCTTCGGGTCCACCGGCGGCAACTTGGCGAACCGCGCGAAGGCCGAGTGCCCCGGCACGCTCACCGCGATCGTCGCGTTGCTCAGGTCGAACTCCGTCACCAGGCGTCCCAGCGCGACGCGCTTGGCGTCCTCCTGGTCCAGTTCCGGCGTCGAGAGCACCTTCCCGTGCGGGATGTACGCGAAATCGACCACCCGCGGGCGATCGTCCACGACCTCCAGTTTCAGAGCCTTGACCGCCCCGGCCCCGACCTCGATCCCCCAGCAGGTGTTCGTGGCTGGCATGGCAACCCTCGCTGCGGCGACGCCCGACGGACGCTCGCCGATCGAACCGACGACCCTCGGCTCGTTTCGGACGCGGGGCGCACACCCCGCCGACGCATCCTACACGGGCCGATCCGCCCGCGCCGCTCCGGAACCACTCCGGACCCGGCCCGAGCGACCCTCGATACGCCCCAGTCTCGCGGAAGTTCTGCCGGACGCAATCCCCGTGGCAGACGAGTTACAACCCCGTGACACGACTGTTACCGGCCCTCGCCCCGCTCGAACGCCTCCGCGAGCACTGCGCCAACGCAAGCCGCGACGACAAGCCCGGCCACGAGCCACCACCGCTCGACGGGCACCGCCGGAATCCCTGCCCCCCCGGGTGCGCCGTAGACGGCCGCGTGATAGGCTCCGATCAGCAGGGCCAGCCCGCCCGTAAGGCAGGTGGGCACGCCTACGACCCCGACCACGGGCAGGCGCACGCGCTGGTCTTCGTCGCGTTCCCGTCGCGCCGCCCAGAGCAGGTAGAACCCTGCCAGACCCAGGCCGAGGGCGAGGGTGAAGAGCGCGATCGACGCGTAATCCAGCCTCCACGGGATGCCGGCGGCGGAACCCATGATGCCTCAGCGCATCACGATCGCCGCGCTCGAGACCATGCCCACGCCCTGCTGGTCCATCGCGGCCGCGTACCCGAGAATCTCGACCTCGTCCGGCTCGACCGCCTTCATCGCGGCCACAAGATTCCCGGTCGAGCACCAGCGCGTCGGGTTCCCCTGCCACGCCATCGCGGCGATCAGGTCGTCCGGCCTCCGCTCGGCGATCATCTGGAGCATCTCGCGGTCGTGGTTCAGGACGCGCTCGCGGAACTGCCGCGGCTCGTCCTCCTCGCCCGCCAGCGCCTGGCGATCGCCGAACGCCGGGCCGGCGTGGCTCAGGTCCGCCGAACTCACCACGAGCGTCGTGCCCGGCAGCGTCGCGATCGCCTCACGCAGCGCTTCGATGAAGGGGCCGATGGCGACGCCGTTGCCGTCGTACGGCTCGCCGTTGTTGACCGCGGGGTCATGCACGAGGGCCGCGAAGACCTTGCAGTAGGCCCCCGACGCGTCCGCCCCCAGGCAGTGCTGAATCCACGGGATCTGGAGTTCGATCGAGTGCTCCCGCTCGTGGTCGTACCGGTGCGCGAACAGCGCGTCGCCCAACCGGTCGCGCATGAACGCGATCATCTCGTCGTCCGCCGGGCAGTCGCCCAGCGGCGAGCGGTACCCCTTGTCGCACGCCGCAACGCCCGTGGAGAAGCCGAAGTGGTTCGTGCCCAGCACCACCACGCGGTCCGGACGATCGACCACCCGCATCCGGCCCCACACCGCGCCGTAGTTCATCCAGCCGCGCCCGTAGTCCACGTGCGGCGCAACGATCGCCTTCGGCAGCGCATCGAAACTCGGCTTTTCGGCGTTCTTCAGCGCCTCATCGATCCACTTGTCCAGCGCCTCGCGAAGTTTCGCGGGGCCGTGCTCCGCTTTCTGCTCCTCCGTCGCCCCCTCGCCCAGCGCCTGCTGGACCAGCGCGTCCGCCATCGCGGCCGTCGGCCCGGGCGGAAGGATCGTGCTGCTGTCGAAGTCAGCCCGCATCCTCGTGAGCATCGCGTCGAACTCCGGCCCGAACAGCAGCCCGGCCGCGTCCAGTTGCGCCACCAGCGGCTCCAGCATCTCCCGCGTCAGGCCCCGCCCGACCTCGCTCACGATGTCGTCCACCGAACGCTCGCCGTTCATCAACGGCAGGATGTTCTGCACCGCCGGCGTCACCACCACCGGCGGGCGATCGGACACCTGCTTGGCGTCCGCAAGCCCGAGCAGCACCACCTGCTTGCCCGACTGATCCTGGGCCTGCACCGGGAAGCCCCGAACAGGCCTCAGCCTCGGGCGTTGGTGGTGTTGCGCTTCGGGGTTGAACGGCGGCGGCGGCGTCTGCTGGGTCATCCGGCAACTGTAGCCGACCCGACCCCCGACACCGGCGCCCGCTGGAACGCCACCTTCCCCCGCCTATGCTTCCCGTCCCGCCCCCGGAAGGGGCGGCCGAGGGTTCTCCCATGGCCGACGCATTCAAGCCCGGGCAGCCCATCCGCTGCACCATCACCGAGCAGCCCCGCGCGCAGGGCCACGTGAAAACGATCGCCCGGCTCATGCGACGCGATCCGGGCGTGCAGCGGACCCTCCGCCGCGCCCAGAAGTTGCGCCGCCAGCGCATGTGGACCTACATCCGCGGCAATCGCACCTGGTACGCCCGCGAGAAGCCCGCCAGGGGACTGACCGTGCGGAAGGGCGAGTCGTGGTCCATGGTCTTCACGCCGGACATCGCACCCGACCTTGCTTCTGTCCGGGCGTTCCTCTCCGTCGATAAGGCCTGACATGCCACGCGCACGCCGCCTGCCCGCGGCCATCCTCTGTTGCGCCGCGGTCGCCCTCGCCGCCTGCTCCGAACGCGCACAGCAGCAGCCCGATCAGACTCGACCCGACCAGATCTACCGCGGCGTTCGCGGCGTCGTCGCGGACCTCCCCGATCCAGCGCGCCCCGTCAGCAACTTCGTCGTCCACCACGAGCGCATCGACGATTTCGTGAACGGCGCGGGCGAGGTCGTCGGCATGGCCGAGATGCAGATGCCCTTCCCGCTCGCCGAGGGCGTCTCCATCGAGGGCCTCGCGATCGGCGACAAGATCGAGTTCACCTTCGAGGTCCGCTGGGACCGCTCCCGCACGCCCCCGCTCCCCTCGTGGCACCTCACCGAATGGACGAGACTCCCACCGGAGACCGAACTCCACTTCGGCGGGAGCGACTGAGCACGAAAAAAACCCGGCACCCAGCGAATCGCCGAGTACCGGGTCTCGTGGGGGTCTCTGGAAGGAACCGGACACCACACGTCACGGTCGAATCCCGCTTCGCAAGGTTCCGTGGAACGGTTCCAGGGTTCGTCGCAAAAAGTCCGCCACGCCCCGCAGGACACGGGATTTGCTCCGGTCCCCCCGCGCCGACGGCCCGGAGCGGCCTGCGGGGGCCGCCTCAGGTCGCAAGCCCCAGCCGATCCATCACCAGCCGCAGGTCAGACCAGACCTTCTTGCGGTTCTCCTCCGTGTATGACCGGAGCAGATACGCCGGGTGGTACGTCGGCATCACCGGGATGGGCGCCTTGCCCGGGCGCACGAACTCGTGCCACCGTCCCCGCATGTTCCCCATCGTGTCCTCCCGCTCCAGGATCAGCCGCGACGCCGGCAGGCCGAGCGTGACGATGACCTCAGGCTCCACGATGTCGATCTGCTCGAAGAGGTAAGGCGCACAGATGCGGGCCTCCTCTGCGGTCGGCGTCGCGTTCCCCGGCGGCCGCGTCTTCAGCACGTTGCAGATGTACACATCCTCGCGACGCATCCTCATCGCCGCGATCATCTTGTCGAGCAACTGCCCCGCCTTGCCCACGAACGGCCTGCCCGTGCGGTCCTCCTCGGCCCCCGGCGCCTCGCCGATGAACATCAGGCGCGCGCACGGGTCCCCCTCGCCGAAGACGATGTTCGTGTGGTCCGTCACGAACCGCGAGTGCGGCGCGTCGCGCTCGTACCGCTCGCGCAGTTCGTCGAGCCGACGCTGCGCCTCGGCGCGGTCGCGCGGGCCGCCCTCGCGGGCCGGAGCGGCCGCGGTCGGCGCCGGCTCGACAGGGGGCGCAACGGCGCGAATCTCATTCGGCGGGTCGGACGCCGGCTTCGCGGGCGCCTCGACGCGAACGGGAACGAAGCCCACGCCGAGCAGCCTGGCCGACTCGGCGTGCTGGATCACGAGCCGCCTGGCTCGCGCGAGGTCCGTCTGTGCCGACACGCTCATGACGCGAGCGTAGCACGGGCACACAGCCCGACGGCATCATCCTTCGCCGTCGTCGTCCGCGGGCCGTTCGTCCTCCGGCTGATCCCCCTGCTCGGCCGCTTCTTTCTCGGGCGAGACGGCGGGTGCGTCAGTCGGGGGCGCGGCGGGCTGCTCCACGCGGTCGCGCGGCGTCGGCGTCGAGCCGTTCGGACCCAACGCGGGCGCGGGCGGCCCGCTCAGCATCGGCGGGATGACCGCTCCGGCGAACGCCCCGATGATCAGCCCGAGTACCAGCCCCGGCAGGAACGCCTTGGCGAACCCCCCCTGCGGCTGTCCCGGCGTGCTCGCGTTCTCGCCCATGTGCCACCTCCGTTGCCCGGCGCTCCGCGCGGCACGGTCAGCCGAGCCGCCTCATGCGGTGCATCCACCGTCCGTATCGGACAACGGCCCGCAGGGTCTCGACCCTAGACTCCGGCATTCCGCGCCCGAAGGCCGTGTGCAGACGCCACCGCCAGTACGGGCCTCCGAAGCGGAAGCGCGTGATAAACCCAAGGCGCACAAGCGCATACAGCCCGCCGAGCGTCTCGACCGCGCGTCCGACCATGCCCGAACCATAGCGATCCGACTCAATCGTGGTTCGCCGCCGGCGTGTGGTCGCCTCGGAGCGACTCGATGGTCTCGTCCAGCCCGACTTCCAGCGGCGCGAACGGCTGATAGCCCAGCAGGTCGCGCGCCCTGGTCAGGTCCGCCAGCGAATGCCGAACGTCGCCTGCCCGCGCCGGGCGGTGCTCGGGCACGAGGTCCGCCCGCCCGCACCGTTCGGCGATCAGCCTGGCCAGTGCGAGGATGCTGACGCGACGCCCTGAACCCACGTTCACGACTTCGCCTGTGAACGTTCGCTCCGACGCGCCCGCGAGCAGCGTCGCCAGAGCGGCGTTCGCGACGAACGTGAAGTCCCGCGATTGCTCGCCGTCGCCGTAGATCACGGGGCGGTGCCCGGAGAGCACGCGTCGCGCGAAGGCGGGCACAACGGCGGCGTACGCCGAGTCCGCCGGCTGCCGGGGGCCGAAGACGTTGAAGTAGCGGAGGCTGATGGTGTCCATCCCGAACGCCGCGGACCAGGCCGACAGGAGGTGTTCGCCCGCCAGTTTGGACGCCGCGTAAGGCGATCGCGGCATCGCCGGCATCGCCTCGACCTTCGGCAGTTTCTCGGTGTCGCCGTACGCGCTGCTCGACGCGGCGAACACGACGCGCCGGATGCCCGCCGCCCGCGCCGCCTCGAGCACGCGGAGCGTCCCTGTCGCGTTCACCGCCCACGAGCGCTCGGGCGATTCGACGGACCGCTGCACCGAGCCGACCGCCGCGAGGTGGAACACCAGCGAGCACCCTTCGAGCGCATCGGCGAGGGCCAGGTCCTCAAGGATCGAACCCTGCACGAACCGCACACGGGTCGGCTCGACCTCGATCAGCCCGGCGAGGTGGTCCAGGTTCGAGTTCGACAGGTCGTCGATGACCGTCACCGATGCGCCGATGGAGACGAGGCAGTCCACGAGGTGCCCGCCGATGAAGCCCGCGCCGCCGGTCACGCAGGCCCGCCTGCCTGCGAGCCTCGACCGTATCGCCGCGACCGCGTCGGCGGGGAGTTTCATGGGCACCCCTCGTTGAACGCGTTCAGGAACGCCAGCACGTCGAGCGTGTTGATCACCGTGTCGCCGTTGAAGTCCGCACGCGGGTCGTTCGTGGTGTACGCGTTCAGGAAGGCCAGCACGTCGAGCGAGTTCACGACGGTGTCCCCGTTGAAGTCGGCGGGGCACGGCGGCTCGCAGATCGGGTCGTCGATGCGGAAGCGGTCGATCGCCGCCTCCGTCACCGAGTTGTTCGGGTTGTCCACCGCGCTGAAGCGGAATCGCATCGACGCCGTGGGCACCACGAAGTCCGCGATGCGCCAGTTCTTGAGCGCCCAGCCGTCCGTGTGCGCCACGATCTCGACGACCGTCCACGTCGCGCCGTTGTCGTTCGAGACTTCGACCGTCAGACGGTCGATGTCCGGCGACTGGTTGTAGAACCAGCGGGCGTAACTCACGATCGGGTCGATCGTCCCGGACAGGTCGATGAGGTGGGACGTGAGCGTCGTCGGCCCGCCGTCCACGTCGGAGTTGCCCGAGACGTTGTCGGTCAGCCAGCACTGTCCCGAGCCGTCGAAGTCGGTTGGCGGATCGCCCCGCAGCCCCCCGCCGACCGGCACGCCGCGCTCCCACGCCCCGTCCGTCAGGTCCGTGTTGGTCACGGTCCAGCCCGGATTGGTCTCGAAGTCCAGGGCGACGATCGTGGCGAGGTCGTACGCCGCCAGCGCGGCGTGCGCCGACGCCTCCGTCTTCGGGTCGTTCCACGTCCCGCCGTTCGTGTCCTGGGCCGAGACGTAGAACCGGACGTTCGCGCCGCAGTCGAACGGGGGGAAGACGGCGGTGTACTGGTTGGGCGCGTCCTCGATCATGGCGACACTCTGGAACGGGCCGCCGTCGCTGTAGTGGAGCACGCCGGTCCCCGGCTGCGGCTCGGCGTTGTCGCTGGGCAGGACCCAGACGCGGAAGGCCTCGCCCCCGGCGGGGCTGAGGAAGGTGGGCAGGCCGTCGGGATAGTGGAACAGGATCGACGGGCACTCACAGACGCCCTTCGGATTCGCCAGGTACCCCTGGAGACCTGCGTGGTTGTACCCCGTCCCCGAGTTCGCCCCGCCGCCCGATGTGCACCCGCCGTGGGTGTGGATGCCGATCGCCAGGCCGGTCGAGTCGTCGATGACGGGCGAACCCGAGTTGCCGCCGGTCGTGTCCGCGCGATATTGCAGGTGCGTCCCGCTGAAACTCCAATAGGGTCCGGCGTGTGTCTTCTGCACCTGGTTCCATTGCGGCGGCACCGGCGAACTCACCGTGCCGTACCCCGTGATGCGGATGTTCTGCCCCTGCACAGGCGGCGGCATCGCGGTCCGGTACCAATCGCCCTGTGCCTCGACGGGCGTCAGGCCCGTGTTCGAGTTGGGGAACACGCCGAAGTAGGCGTAGTCGTTCCCCACGCCTTGGCCCCCGTTCGTCTGGAGGCTGGTCGGATCGATGGAGTACTGGTCCTCGGGCGGAGGATGGTTGACGCTGCCGTTGGCGTTGGAGAGGGGGACGTTGAACTGCGCCACCTGCAGGTTGCTGGTGCAGTGCCCCACCGTGTGGAAACAGTGCGCGCAGTCGTCGAGGAGCCATCCCGAGCAGCCGATGGGCATGAGCCGCGCGGCGCGCGGATCGTCGGAGAGCACGCGGTCGTCGGTGGAACCGCAGATGCTCCGGTCGCCCGGCCCGAACGTGCCCGCGATGACCTCGGACATGACGACGCGGTTGCCGTCGCCAGTGCCGGGGAAGGCGACGATTTCGAGCGTGACCTCGTCGCCGTTGAAGTAGGCGCTCGTGCGCTGCCACTGCGCAACGTGGACCGCGTTGAGGTACTGCACCGCGCCGTCGAGCGACGAGGTGATGCGCAGGGAGGAGCCGGTCCCCTTCAGCGGGTTGCCCGAGAGACGGACCTCATCGAAGGTGAGGCGCAGCCAGAGCGCGTCGGGCACGCTGATCACCGCCGCGAAGACGACCTCGGGCACGTCGCCGGCGTTGCCGACCATGCCGGAGTCGAGGGGGAAGGGCACGTGCTCGCTGGCCAGCGGGGCTGTCTGCCCGAGCGCGGCTCCGGCGATGAAACACGACAGGGCTACCCCGACGCTCTGATGGACGAATCGCATGGCTTCTCCTCGCTTCCCCCCTCTGCCGGCCCGGACGCCCCAGGCCCGCCGCCCCCGCTTGACGACAACCTAACCGAGATCGCCACCCCGGGCAACGCCCTTCGCCCAGATCGAGGCCCGCATCACCCGTGCTCCTGGGCGGGGGTGGCGTCCGTGTTGAGCGCGGCGAGGAACTCGGTCCACGACTCGGCCTCGACCAGCCGCTCCACCGTCTCGGGAGACTGGGCGGTCTGGGCAACGCTGGCCAGCAGGCGCAACTGGTACTCGGGCTGGGAGGCCGGGGTTATCAGCAAAATGACGAGCCGTGCGGGTTGCTCGTCGGGCGCATCGAAGTCGACGCCCCCGGGCACGCGTCCGATCGCCACCGTAGGCGTGTCGATCGTTGAAAGCCGGGCGTGCGGGACCGCGATCCCGCCGCCGATGCCGCTTCCCATCAACCGCTCTCTGGCCAGCGCGGCCTCGGCGACCGCGTCGGCGTCGAGCGCGGGGTTCGCGTCCGCCGCCGCTCCGGCGAGCGCCCGGATCGCCTCCGTCGAGTTCGTCGCCTCGAGGTTCGGCACGAACGACTTGGACGATGCGAACGCCCAGAACCGCACGGGCTTGGGCTTGCCGAGCGACCACTGCACCAGCATCCCGCTCGTGATCGACGTCAGCAGCGCCATGATAACGAGCGCGACGAACAGGCGCTCGTTGATCAGCCCTGCCTCGAGCGCGAGCAGGCCCAGGATGATCTCCATCGCTCCGCGCGCGTTCATCCCGAACCCGATCGCCCATGCCTCGCGGCTGCGGAAGCCCGCGAACCGCGCCGAGATCACGCAACCCGCGAGTTTCCCGACCGTCGCCAGGGCGAGCACGACCAGCACCAGCCCCAGGTCGAAGTTGGCGGCGAAGTCGACCCGCAGCCCGATGCTGGCGAAGAAGAGCGGCGCGAAGATGAACGAGACGAACTGCTCGATGATCTCGCGCGTCCGCGGCCTGAGGTGCCGCGAGTCCCCCAGGGCGACCCCGCAGATGAACGCCCCGAAGATCGCGTGGACGCCGATCCATTCGGTGAACGCGGCGCAGGCGATGGTGATGACCAGCGCGAACCCCAGCACACCGCCCGGGAAGCTCGTGTGCGCCTGCACCCAGGGCAGGCTTCGGTCGATCAGCCACCGGCCGGCCACGAGCATGAACGCGACGAAGACGAGCGTGAGCGTGATCGTGTGCCAGAGTTCCAGCCCGCTCGACGCCGCGTGCCCCATCAGCGCGAGGACAATCGCGAAGACCATCCAGCCCGCGAGGTCGTTGAAGACCGCCGCCGCGATGATCGTCATGCCCAGGTCGGTCCTGAACAACTGAAGGTCGATGAGCATCTTCGCCACCACCGGCAGCGCGGAGATCGACAGCGCGGTCGCCAGGAAGAGCGCGAACACCCTCACGCTCGACCCCTCGTCCCACCCCATCAGCCTCGGCGCCAGCAGCGCGGGCACCAGCGCGACCGCGAACGGCACCACCATCCCCCCCACGCCGACCGAGAGCGCCGCAACCCGCCGGCGCCAGATCGTCGAAAGGTCCACCTCCATCCCCGCCACCAGGAGGAACAGCGTGATCGCGATCGTCGTGATGCCGTGCATCACCTGCGGCAGCGGGCCCTCGCGCGGGAAGAGCCACTCCCCCAGCCCCGGCAACGCGGCCTGAAGCACCGTCGGCCCCAGCAGGATCCCCGCGGCGATCTCCCCGATCACCGCGGGCTGGCCCAATCGACGCGCGACCTCCCCGAGCGCCCGCGCCGCCGCCAGCAGCACGCCCAGCGACACCAGCAGCACCACGATCTCGTGGTGGGAGAGCTGGCTCATCCGCCTCCCCCCGCCGCGCCGGGCGGCGTGCGCCGCGACCTGTGGAGCAGGATCGAGCAGGGAAACCGCTGAAGGATCGTGTCGGTGGGGTGCCCGAAGAACCGGTCCAGCAGGCCGAGCCGACGGGGCGGAGCGGCGACGGCGAGCAGGTCCGCCCGCTGCTCCTCCGCGAAGCGCATGGTCTCCACGTAGTCGCGCCCGCTCAGGCAGGTCACCCGCACGGGCAGCCCGTCCAGGTTGATCGTCCCCAGGAAGTCCGCCACCCGGAACCGCTCGGACGCCGCACGCATCCGCTCGTGCTGCTCGCGCTCCTGCCCCGGCCCGGTCGCCCCCGGCGCGTGCGGGTCGAACTCGTACACGACGTGCAGCGCGAGCACGCCCGCCCGGCGTGCGAACGCCGCCATGTCGCGCATCAGGCGCGCCGAACGCTCGTCGACGTCGATCCCGACGACCAGCGTCCGCACCAGCCGGTCCGGCGGGAACTGGTGGATCGAGAGGTACACCGAACGCTCCGCGTGCCGGGCCAGCCGGCGCGCCAGCGAGCCGACGATGCCGCGCAGCAGCGGGTCGGACTGGAGCGCGCCCGCGAAGATCAGGTCGGCCCCCTGCCGCGCCGCCTCTGAGAGGATCACGCGCTCCGGTGCCCCCTCGCGTTCGACGACCTCCGCGTCGACGCCTGGCAACGCATCGGCCACAATCCGACGCACCTCCGCCCCCTCGTCCCCCGCGTGAATGAACGTCAGTTTCGACCCGCACGCCGACGCCAGACGCCCCGCCTCCACCGCGACCTCACGGGCGTGCGGAGAGGGGGCGATGCAGGCGAGCACGTGCTTGAAGGGTCCGGCGTCCGTCGTCATGGCGCGCCAGTGTACGCCCTCCCCTGCGCCCCCGCTTCGCGCACGAAGAAGGGCGTGCCGACCGTGGGCCGGCGGCACGCCCGGAGGGGAAACCGGATCGACGCCCCGCGCTACGGGCAGCCCGCTGTGAACGCGTTCAGGAACGCCAGGAGGTCCAGCGTGTTGATCACGGTGTCGCCGTTGAAGTCCGCGCTCGAGTCGCCGCTCGTGTAGGCGTTCAGGAACGCCAGCACGTCCAGCGTGTTCACCACCGTGTCACCGTTGAAGTCCGCAAGGCAAGACTCGCACTCCCATACGTTGAGGATCAACAACCCATCGCGGCTCGCCGCCAGATAGGCAAGCCCCCCGGCGATGGCGCACCTGCCCGTCGGCGCATCAAGGTCGTAGATCGCGATGCGCTGAGGAGCGGAAGGGTCGGCGACGCCGATCAGATGCAGCCGGCTGCCGTCGCGGTCGAGCACGAACGCGACGCCGTCGGAGACGACAACCCACGCCGCGTCGCCCGTGTCAAGTGCGGAGCACAGCGGCTCCGGCAAGGTCGGGTCGGAGACGTCGAAGATCCACAGACCGCCGACGCCCGCCGCCAGGTACGCGATCGAGCCTTCGAGATGAACGCCCCGCGGAGTGCCAAAGAGGCCGTACGACCCGACGATCGCTGGCGAGGCGGGATCGGACACGTCCACCATCTTCAGCCCGTTATAGAAGTCCGCGATGGCCGCGAGGCCGCCCACCACCGAGACGGCGAACGCGTGCATGCCCCCCGCGATCGCGCCCAGCACGACCATGCCTCCGGGGTCCGAGACATCCGCGATCACAAGCCCCGCGCTCGAGGCGGCGATGAACGCCCGCGACTCGACGATCTCGACATCCGCGGCCGAGCCTGCTGTGACGAGCTGGCCGATCGCGGAAGGCGACCAGGGATCGGAAACGTCGATCGAGCGCAGCCCGTGCTGCCCGTTCGCGACGAACGCCACGCCGCCATCGACCTCCACATCGCTCATCGGCCACGGAACCCACCGGCTGCCCATCTCGACCGGGCTTGTCGGGTCCGAGATGTCCGCGACCTGGAGGCCGAAGGTATCGCCCGCGACGTACGCGAACGAACCCTGCACCGCGGCGTCGCGCGCCATGTGGAGCGTCGGCGTGGCGCTGAGGAGCGGCGAGCCGGCGGGAAGCCGCGCGCCCGACGCTTGCAGGCCCCCGCCGCCGCTCCCGACATAGAGCCGTCCCCCCCCGTAGCAGACGGCGACAGCAAAGCCGTCGGTCCCGATGCGCCCGATACGAGCCGGCTCCCACGGCTCCGCGACGGAGTACGCGATCGCTCCTGCCGCGCCGTCCGCGATCAGCAGCGTCTCGCCCACGAGTCGCACCGCCGTCGCCTGACCCGGCGTGAAGGTGTATGCCGCGTGGGACGGCGCGGCGGGGTCGGTGATGTTGAGCACGCGCAGGTCGTCGCCATCGGCGATGAACGCGTGGCCGTTGACGACGGCGACGCCGTATGCCGGCGTCGCGTACTCCGCCAGAAAGACGGGCGAGGAAGGGTCCGAGACGTCGATCGTTCTGAACGCCGTTCCGTCGGCGACGAAGGCGACGCCGCCCACAACCTCCACGCCGAGCGTATCGCCGGGCGTGTCGATCGTGCCGAGCAGTGTCGGGGCCGTGGACGCCGACACGTCCCAGATCGACAGCCCCTCGTAGCGGTCGCAGACGTACGCCACGCTCCCGACGACGCGCACCGCGACGGCCTCGCCCGGCGTGATCGCGGCGCCGAACAGCGTCGGCGACGCGGGGTCGGTCACGTCAAGAATGTGCAGATCACCCGCCGCGACAAACGCGACCTGACCGACGACCTCAACGCCGTGCGCAACCAGCGAGGGAGGGGCGTACTCGCCAACGAGCGTCGGCGCGCCGTCGCCCGAGCCGTCGAGCACGAGCAGTCCGGACGACCCGGTCGCGACGAATACGAGCGGACCGACCGCGTCGACGCCCCTCGCGTCGCACGCGTAGATGCCCAGAGCGCCCTGAAAGGTGCACCGCAGGCCGTCGTCTCCGGCGCTGGTCAACGCGGCGAAAGCCAGGGCCGCGAGAGCAGCGGACCCGCTTCCTGATATCCGCACCCTTTTCATGTACAACCTCCGAGTGGCAGCATACCCGATCGAAGGGGACGATACAACGGCGACGCCCGCACCCGTAACCACTCGACCCCGGCGCGCGGTGAAACGGCGTGCGCGGAGCAGGCTCCGGCACGCCGGGAGGGGTAACCATCGCAGGCACCTGCGGCCTTACGGGCAGCCGGCCGTAAACGCGTTCAGGAACGCGAGCAGGTCCAGCGTGTTGATCACGGTGTCGCCGTTGAAGTCCGCGCTCGGGTCGCCGCTCGTGTAGGCGTTCAGGAACGCCAGCACGTCCAGCGTGTTCACCACGGTGTCGCCGTTGAAGTCCGCGGGGCACGGGTCCTCGGGCATCGGGGTCGCGTAGGCGCGGACGTCGTGGAAGACGTCGAACCCGATGTACCGCGGCGCGCCCGGCGTCACGGCCTTCCACGTGCTCTCCACCCGGATGCGCCCCTCCGACCGCAGCGGGATGAGCGACAGGTCGACCAGCTCCATCTGGCGCGGGCTGAACGTCCCTTCGTCCACGCCGACCGCAGACAACTGATGGATCTGGAACAGCCGCACCGGCTCGTGTACCCGACCGTCCGCCAGGTCGACGTGGCCGCGCGCGACCGGGTGCAGGTGGGCGTACCCGTTCGGAGCGCCCTCGACCAGGCTCAGCGTCATGGCGTTCACCTCGTACCCCGGCGTCGTCGTCTCAACGATGATCTCGTAGTCGAACTGGATGATCGAGTCCGAGGGCGGGCGGGGGTTGAGGAACGAGAGTTCGACGGCGTGCCGACCCAGTTGCCCGCTGCCGTGGATCGCGCTGGAGAAGTTCGTCCCGTTCACCGGCGACCCGTTCACGAACATCTTCACCGAGGCCGGATCGAGGATGTACTGCATGGTGAACGGCTCATTGCCCCCCGGCGTCCCGTCCGCGAGATACGACAGCGCAGGCCCCTTCGGCGATGACCCGATCGACGCGATCGCAGAACGCCCCGAGCCGGGACAGTCGATGACGGCGGGCTTGTTCGCGTCAACGCCCAGCGCGACCCCGGCGTACGCTTGGTACGAACGCAACGGGTCCTCCCGCGACCGCATGAACGCCCACACGACCGCCTCACCCACCGCCCCGGAGGCCGACATCGCGTAGTTGTTCACGTGAATGTCAAACTCCATGCTCGCCCCCACGGGAAGCGAGAACTCCGTGCTCCCACTCGCCTCGAAGATGAGGTGCGGGTCAACGGCGAGCGGCGGAGGGCAGTCATCCTCCATGTCCGCCGGAGGCGCATCGCCGCCGCCGGGGTCCGCGAGCGCGTACGCGCCGGTTCGAACATCGTTCGTGCCCGAGACGACCGTCGGCGCCCCGGCCCGGTTGACCAACTGGAAATGGAACTCGCCGAACCCGTCCTCGACGCTGTTGGTCAAACGAAACCGGAGCGTGCGCGTCGCCCCGGGATGGTCGCAGAAGGCGGCACTGTCGCCGATGAGTTCCAGTTCGAGCCCCAACGAGAACGGGACGCGGGGCGACTCCTGCACCACGGACACCTTGAGATCCCCCTGCTGCCGGAGCACCATCCCGTCGGAGAACGTGAGCGTCGAGACCACAATCAGGTCGCACACGCGCTCGTCGCCCGACGCAATCGGCACGTCGATCGGGATGACCGTGAACCCGCCGACGCCCACCGGAAACGGACCGAACACGTGCGTCCCCTCGTTCGTCCCGTCGTCGCACGCCAGCATCGCCTCCATCGTCACCGTCGCCGTGACGTCCGGGCACCCCCCGCCGAACGTTGCGCCCACGGTCTTCACATAGTGCAGCGTGTCCACCCGCACGAGACCCGGCTCGTCCTCCAGCACGTTCGCGTTCACCGCGCCCTTGGCGAACGAGTACGTCCTCCCGCACAGGAACGGCGGCGCGGTCCCGATCTGGGCGAGCGATGCCGGTGCGGCGAGTCCGAGCATCGCCCCGGCGAACAGTGCGATCCGTCCGAATCTCGTGGCCATGATCCCTCCCGGAGCATCTGGGCGTGCGAGCGGCTGGCCCCTGTGGACCTGCCGGCACCAGTTCCACACCCCGAGCGGGGGCTTCTCATCGATTCGCGCCGTTTTTCGAGGCCGTCTCGGTAGGATGGCGGTCACGGGGTTGGCCCCCGGCCGGGGACGCGGGGCATGGACCAGAGCGCCAGGGAATGGGTGACGACCACCACGATCCTGCACGAACTGCGGGACGCGGGCAACGGCCGCGCGTGGGAGCGCTTCGTCGGCCGCTTCCGCGACCCGCTGGTCGCCTTCGCCCGGCGATCGGGGCTGACCGAAGCCGACGCCGACGACGCCGCCCAGGAGACGCTGGTCGAGTTGGCACGGCTGCTTCGCGAGGGCCGCTACGACCGCGACAAGGGGCGCCTGAGCGCGTGGCTCTTCGGCATCGCGCGCCGATGCGTTCTCCGCCACCGCCAGCGTGAGGCACGCTCGCGCGAACGCCCCCTCGTCGGCGACCTCCACGGCGTGTTCGAACCGCCGACCGATGAGAAGAACGTCGAGGACCTGTGGAACACCGAGTGGGAGCGTTGGGCGTGGACCGTCTGCCTCGAGCGCGTCCGCGCCGAGTTCGAGCCGACCACCATCCGCGCTTTCCTGCTCGTCGTCCAGGGCGAGCGTTCGGCCGACTCGGCGGCGGAGGAACTCGGCGTGCCCGTCAAGGCCGTCTACAACGCCAAGCACCGCGTCCTCAAGCGCCTTCGCGAACTGCGGGCCGACCTCGAGGAAACCGCATGAGCCGCGGGAGCACGCCGATGCACTGCACCGACATCGAGGACCTCGAACGCTTCGCCACCGACGCGCTCGAACCGGAGATCGCCGCGGACCTCCGGACACACCTCGGCGAGTGCCCGGCCTGCGCCGACCGCCTCATGGAGATCAAGGCCAACCTGACCGCCGCCGCGCCGATCTCGGGCGTGCTGCGCGAGACCGGGCTGCTCGCGGAACTCGGCCCGGGCGCGCGCTTCGTCGAGGGATTCCGCATCCTGCGGGAGATCGGGCGGGGCGGCTCGGGCGTCGTCTTTGAAGCCGAGCAGGCCGGCCCGCGGCGAGCCGTCGCCCTCAAACTCCTCCGCCGTACGCCGGGCGACAACGACGCACGCCACTTCCGCAGGGAAGTTGCGGCCCTCGCACGCCTCGAGCACCCGGGCATCGCCGCGCTCCATGCCGCCGGAGAGACCCCCGACGGCGACCGCTACCTCGCCATGGAACTCGTGCGCGGCCTGCCGCTCAACCGCCACGCGGCCGAGTGGAACCTATCCCTCACCGACCGGCTTGCGCTCTTCGTCGCCGCCTGCGACGCCGTCGCGTTCGCCCACGGCCGGGGCGTCATCCACCGCGACCTCAAGCCCTCGAACATCCTCGTGGCGGTGTCGCCCGACGGCGCGCCCGCCCCGAAAGTGCTCGACTTCGGCCTGGCGCGCATCCTCGACCCCGACGCCGGCGCGGGCACCCCCTCCCTCGCCGCCACGCTCACCGAGATCGGCGACGTCTCCGGCACGCTCCCCTACATGAGCCCCGAGCAGGCCCCCGGCGATCCTCTGGCCATCGACGCCCGCACCGACGTCTACTCGCTCGGCGTCGTGCTCTATGAACTCCTCACCGGACGCCTGCCCCTCGACCTCGACCGCACCAGCGTGACCGGCGCGATCCGGGCGATCTGCGATGCGGCCCCGACGAGGCCCCGCGCGATCCGCCCGGACCTGCCGCGCGACCTCGAGACGATCACGCTCAAGGCGCTGGAGAAAGACGCCGATCGCCGCTATCCGTCCGCGGCCGCGCTGGCCGACGACGTCCGACGGTTCCTCGGCCACGAGCCGATCGCCGCGCGCCGCCCGACCCCCGCGTACCGTGCCGCCCGCTTCGTCCGGCGCCACCGGCTCGGCGTGCTCGCGTCCACGCTCGCGGCGCTCGCGCTCCTGGCGACGGCCGCCGTCGCCACCGCGCAGGCGGTTCGCGCCGCTCGCAACGAGGCTCGCGCGCTCCACGAGGCCGAGACCGCGCTCGAAGTCTCTCGCTTCATGCAGGACCTCTTCGCCTCGGTCGAACACGGGCGGCACGACACGACGCTCCGCGACGCCCTCGATGACGCCGCCCGGCGCCTCGACGCCGGCGCGCTCCGCGGCCGACCCGCCATCGAGGCCCCGGTGCGCAACGCCGTCGGCAACGCCTACCGCGCCCTCGGACTCCTCGACGACGCTGAGCGCCACATGACACTCGCCCTCGAGATCGCCCGCCGCGATCTCCCCCCCCTCCACGAGCAGCGCCTGTCCATCCTCAACGACCTCGGACTCCTCTGCAAGGAGCGCGCCGACTTCGCCGGCGCGGAGCGCTACCTGCGCGAGACGGTCGAGGCGCGCATCGCGGCGCACGGGCCGGACGATCGGCGCACCGGCAAGGCCCTCGCCAACCACGCCGCCGCCCTCGTTGACCTCGGCGAACTCGACCGCGCCCACGACGCGATGGACGCGGCCCTCCGCTCCGCGCGCCGCCACGAGGACGAGGATCCCGAGAACCTCGCCGCCTGCCTGAACACGCTCGGCAAACTGGAGCACCGGCGCGGACAACTCGAACGATCCGAGGCGCTGTTCCGTGAATCGCTCGAACGGGTTCTTGCCCACTTCGGCGACGAACACCCGGCCGTCGCCGTGGTCACCATGAACCTCGCCGCCGTCCTCGCGGACCGGGGCGACACGCCGGGCGCGGCCGCCCTCTACCGCGCCGCCCTCGACCTCCGCACACGCCTGCACGGCCCGGACCACCCCGCCACGCTCGCCGCCGCCAACGCGCTCGACTCGCTCCGCGCGCAAGAACAGGGCGTGCCGGAGCCGGCCCCCGGCACGCCTGCTGAGGCCGGTGCTGACAGCCCGGACTGACGCCCCTTACGGGCAGCCCGCCGTGTAGGCGTTCAGGAACGCGATGAAGTCCAGCGAGTTGATCACCGTGTCGCCGTTGAAGTCCGCGCTCGGGTCGTTCGCCGTGTAGGCGTTCAGGAACGCGATGAAGTCGAGGGAGTTGACGACCGTGTCCCCGTTGAAGTCCGCCGGGCAGTCATCGGCGTCGAAGACCTCGTAGAGGTACGTCATCCCGCCGTTGCCGAACGTGTTGGCGTGCACCGACTTCGCCCCCACCAGCACGTACCGGCCGTCGATCGTCATGTCCAGCCCGAACGGCGAGCCGACGGTGTCGATCGAGCCGATTTCGGTGAGCGTCCGATCGAAGATGCGCACCTCCGGCTTGGTGTTCACCTCGTCGCCCCAGGACGCCACGGTGAAGATGGTGCCGTCCGTGTTCGACTCCGCCCCCACCATCGAGTTCTGGAACCCGCCGGAGCCGACGTACCCATCCGTCGCGATCACCTGCCCCGTGCTCACGTCGATCACGCGGTAGTTGTTGGGCAGATAGCCCTGCGCGTAGTTGTGGCTCGCCGCGATCGCGAACATCCCGTCGCCGCTCACCGCCATCCCCCACCCGAACCACTCGCTCGACCCGGTGCCCGAGTACGCGTTGCTCCACACGCCGGCGACCTCGCGGTCGATCCTGATGTTGAACCCACCCGCGGCGATCACCTTCCCGTCGCGCGAGAGCCGGTGGAACCCGCCCGCGCCCGACACCGTGACCGTCCGCAGCGTGCCCAGCGTCCCCGTATCGATGAGTTCCGCCGTCGCCCCGTTGGTGAGCAGCAGCCGCGACCCGTCGTCGCTGAACTCCAGTCCTGAGATGAACCCGGAACGCGTGAAACTGTTCACGACCGCGCCGGTCGCGCCGTTGAGCAGCACGATTGTGCTCGTCGAGCCGTCGTACGCCGCCGCAGCGACCAACGACCCGTTCGCCGAGGCGTCCACGTTCCGCTTGCTCGCGTTATTGTTGCCCGCCGCGAAGGTGTGCGTCCAGATCGGCACGTTCCCGTTCGCGTTCGTGAAGGCGCGGACGCTCACGGGGCCGCCGCTCGGGAACGAGATCACCACGCCCAGCGACGCCGTCTCCGCGCTCGCCACGCCGATCGAACTCGGGTTCTCCGCCGCCATCGAGTACACGAAGTCCGGCACGCCTGCGCCGTCCGTGGTCATCTTGCTCACGCGCTTGTCGTTCAGGTTGTGCGCCAGCCAGCTCTCGTTGTTCGCGTCCCCGACGGCCACGGACTCGACGATCGAGATCGGGTCGTGCAGCGTCCACAGGACCCCCGCGCGCATCCCCGTATCACCAGCGCGGTCCTCCGCGACCGGCCCGAGCGTCCGCACGCTCGCCGACCCCGCCCCGTCCGTCCGAACCACGTCACGGGACGACTGCCCCATCGCACCTGCCGACATCAGCCCGACCACCATGACACCCTGCACGATCGAACGCATGACAGACCTCCCTGTATTTCTCGTCGCGCATCCACCGAGGCCGCGCACGCCCACAGGCTACCGCGCCCCCACCCGCCCGCCAACACCATTCCCCCGAACACGGGACTCTCCGGGGGGAAAAACCGCCGCCCCACCGCCCCCGGCCGCCCCCGACCGCGCCCCCGGCCCGAGCCTCACGGGCATCCGAGCACGAACGCGTTCAGGAACGCCAGCACGTCCAGCGTGTTCACCGTCGTGTCGCCGTTGAAGTCGGCGGCCGGGTCGCCCGCCGCGTACGCGTTCAGGAACGCGATGACGTCGAGCGTGTTCACCGTCGTGTCGCCGTTGAAGTCGGCGGGGCAGTCGTCGCGCTCCGTCCGGTAGGCACGCACGTCCGTCCCCACGCCGCAGACGATCAGCGTGCCGTCCGCCCCGATCGCGGGCGCGCCGATGTTGATGTTCTGCACCGGCACCGACCAGCGCGGCGTCAGGTCCGCGTCGAACGAGTAGAACCGCCCCTGCGCGAACGCCCCGTTCGACAGGTACAGGCGTCCCTGCGCATCCGTCGCCATCCGCGGCGCGGAGAGCGACTCCAACGGCTCGGACTCGGCGAGCGGCGCCCCCGTCGCCGCGTCCAGCCGGCGCACCCGGTTCCCCGGCGCGGCCATGTACACCGACCCGTCCGGCCCCACCGCGAACTCCGAGACCGTCGTCCACCCCGCGGGCACCGACCACCGGATCGACATCGCCGCGCCCGTGTCGTCGATCGCGTAGAAGTCGTCCACCGCCGCGTTGTTCTGCGTCCGCGACAGATAGATCGTTCCGTCCGGCGCGGCCATCGGGGTGTTCTGCAGCGTGAACCCGTCCATCACGGGGCTTTCATACCGGAACGCGCCCGTCGCCAGGTCGTACCGCTTGATGACGTGCCCGCCGAACGCCGCATCCGCGACGTACACCGCGTCCGCCGTCGCGCACGGCCCGCAGTTGCCGCTCACCGAGCAGAGCCGATCGGCCGTCCACACCGTCGAGCCGTCGAGCGCGCTGATCCGGTAGATCTTCCGGAAGTCCGCGACGATCAGGTCGCCGTCCGGCGCGAAGACCACGCCGTCGTACGCCCCGGCCCCGGTCTCCACGTCCGACACCCACTCGACCGATCCGTCGGCCGCATCCAGCGCGTAGATCGGCGCGTAGACGCTCGACCCGTTGCCCGAGCGCGACACGTACACCCGCCCGTCGCGCGCGCCGAGCACCCACGTCGTCCAGTCCGACGGGCGCGCCAGCACGTGCACGAACCACAACTCGGCCCCCGTGTCCAGGTCCATCGCCACCACCGGCGACTCGTCCGAGTTCGGCTCCGGCGGGAAGCCCGTCTGCCGAACCATGAACGCCCGCCGACCCAGCGTCACCGGCTGCCACGCGATGATCGACGACCGACCGCCCGCCCACAGCACGTCCGGCCCATCCGGCCCGATCTCCGTCGTCCGCCCGTTCCGCCCCGCGTTCCCGCCCGCGTTCGTCCAGTCCTGTGCGCCGGCTGTGGTCGCCAGGCAGAGGCACACGAGCGTTCCGATCGCGCCCGCGGGTCCCTCTCGCGCCAGACGACAGACCGCGCGCACAACCATGCCGACACCTCCGGACTCGGACCACACAGATCCGCTCGTCAGAAGGCTACCGCACCGACGCCGATCCACCAAGAGGAATCCGGGCCTGGCGAACCCGCGGGCACGCCCCGGGCTGGCCACGCCCGGGCGATCAGCCCTTCCACGTGCTCTTGAACGCCGCCAGCGTGTCCTGGATCTTCTTCTCCAGGTCCGCGTTCAGCGCACGCTTCTGGTTGAGTTCGTCCCACACCGGCCTGCCCGGCCCGTGGAAGTAGTTGAGCATCCCCTTCTCGAACTCCGCCACCTTGTTCAGCGGCACGTCGTCGAGGTGCCCCTTCGTCCCCGCGTACATCGAGATGATCTGGTCCGTCACCTGGTAGGGCACGTACTGCGGCTGCTTGAGCAGTTCCACCATGCGCGCCCCTCGGTCCAACTGCCGCTGCGTGGCCTTGTCCAGTTCCGTCCCGAGTTGCGCGAACGCCTCCAGTTCGCGGAACGCCGCGAGGTCCAGCCGCAGCGAGCCGGCGATCTGCTTCATCGCCTTGACCTGCGCGTTCCCGCCCACGCGGCTCACCGAGATGCCGACGTTGATGGCGGGGCGCACGCCCGCGAAGAACAACTCCGGCTCCAGGTAGATCTGCCCGTCCGTGATCGAGATGACGTTCGTCGGGATGTACGCCGACACGTCGCCCTCCTGCGTCTCGATCACGGGCAGGGCGGTCAGCGAACCCCCGCCGTTGTCGTCGCTCAGTTTCGTCGCGCGCTCCAGCAGGCGGCTGTGCAGGTAGAACACGTCGCCGGGGTACGCCTCGCGCCCCGGCGGGCGGCGCAGCAGCAGCGACAACTGCCGGTACGCCACCGCCTGCTTGCTCAGGTCGTCGTAGATGCACAGGGCGTGCTTCGGCGTCTTCCCCTGCTTCCCCTGCCACATGAAGTACTCGCCCATCGCGCACCCGGAGTACGGCGCGATGTACTGCATCGGCGCGGGGTCGGACGCCGCGGCGTTCACCACGATCGTGTAGTCCATCGCGCCGTGCTTCTTCAGCGTCTCGACGACGCCTGCGACGGTGGACTCCTTCTGCCCCACCGCCACGTAGATGCACACCACCGCCTCCGGCGTGCCCCAGTACTGCTTCTGGCTGATGATCGTGTCCACCGCGACCGCCGTCTTGCCCGTCTTGCGGTCGCCGATGATCAACTCGCGCTGCCCACGCCCGATCGGGATCATCGCGTCGATCGCCTTCACGCCCGTCTGCAGCGGCTCCGTCACCGGCTGACGCTCCGCGATGCCGGGCGCGATGATGTCGATCTTGCGGAACTCCGCGGGCTCCAGCGGCGGGCCGTCGTCCAGCGTCTGCCCCAGCGGGTTCACCACGCGACCCAGCAGCGTCTCGCCGACCGGCACCTCCAGCAGGCGCCCGGTGCTCTTGACGAGATCGCCCTCCTTCACCGACAGGTAGTCCCCGTAGATGACGCAGCCCACGGTGTCCTCTTCGAGGTTCATCACCTGGCCCATGACCGCGCCATCGTCGGTCTGGAACTCGACCAGTTCGCCGGCCATCGCCTTCGCGAGGCCGTAGACGCGGGCGATCCCGTCGCCCACCTCGACGACCCGCCCGACCTCGGACACCTCCAACTCCGCGTGGAACTGCTCGATTTCGCGCTTGATGACGCTGGCGATCTCGTTCGTCTTGATCTTCACGGCTGCCCTCTCGGATGGCACCGACCGCCCGGACACCAGGCGGCCGCGCAGGTTGCAGGTCGAACCCCGGCCCGGTCGGCCGGGGGCCAGCACAATAGGACGCCACCCCCCCGGTTTCCCAACCGCCGCCCCACGCCTGTGCCACCTCGGTCGGCCCCGCGACCTCGGCTCGTGCCGGGCCGCGGCCACCAGACGCGGGCACCGGCGTGCCGCGCATCCCTACCTCATCCTCAGAAACTCCTCCGGCGCGGTGTCGACACGGCGGAACTCGCCCTCCATGAACGTCGCCCACGTCCCGTCGGGCAGCCGGCGCCGCATGGACTGCGTGTAGCGGTCGTCGTCGAGGAAGCGCATGGTGATGTGGAACGGCGTCGCCGCTCCCGACGGGTCGAGGTGCGTCCACTCCCACACCAGGGCGCCCGCGGCATCCAGCGTCACCGTCCCGCGAGCGGCCGCTGCGTTCTCGTAGATGCCCTCGAACCGCACCTCGTCGGTCCCCGGCTCGACATGCACGAGCATCGCGGCGTGCTCGAACATGCCGTTCCCGTCGCCCAGCCAGCCGCGCGCCACCAGGCCGCGCCCGCCCGGCCCTTTCGTCATCAGGTTGCGCACGCGGAAGACGCCGCCGTCCGCGCGCCGATTCTCGAGGATCCACTCTCCCTCGGCGAAGCGGTGCAGTTCCTCCATGACGCGGGCCGCGGGCGCCCGCTCCGGCCCGGGGAATCGCGCCCGCAGCCGATCGAACGTCCACCTGTTGCCCCGTTCGAAGAACTCCTCGGCGGCCTGCCACTCCGGCCCCTCCCCCCAGCCGCACATCGCCAACCGCACTCGGGTGCGCGACTCGCCGACAGGCTCGAACGTGGTGACGCTCCAGACCTGCTCGGCGATCTTCACCATCGGCGTGTTCGGCGGGGCATCGAACCGCCCCGCGTACATCCGCCCCGGCTCGTACGCCAGGATGTGGTGCGTGATCCAGCCCGGATCGTCCGGCCCCGCGTCCGGGTTGTAGTTCGTGCGGATCACGCCCCCGACGCGGAAATCGCACTCGCTCACCAGCGGCACGGCCCACGACTCCATGCCTTCCTTTGTAGTGAACGCGTCCCACACCTCCTCGACGGGAGCGTCCACCACGACAATCCAGTCCTTCACTCGCGCGTCCTGCGCCTCCGCACGCACGCACGCCGATGCCGCCACGGCGAACGCCGCGACCAACGCCGCTTGAACTCGCATGATTCCACTCCCGGGCGCGTGCCCTATCTCCAGACCCCGATGACAAGCCCCACGACGGCGAGCGCGACGAGCTGCTTGCCGGTGTCGATGACGAAACCCCCGAACGGCCGACCCGAGCCGAGGTGCACCTGCAACCCGTTCGCCGCGGCGACCCCGAGCCAGAGCAGCACCCCCAGGACGACTCCTTCGACCGCGCCAGCGACGCCCGCGGCCTGTGCGATCGCCGCGATCACGGCGGCCGAGACGGCGTCGCAGACGAACATGAGCGAGAAGGTCCGGGCCGGGTTCGCGCCCATCGCCTTCAACTGCTCCTCCGTGTACCCGTACGCCCGCGCCCAGGCCTTGCCGAAGAGCGCGGCGTACCAGACGCCTCCGATCATGAACGAAGCCGCCGCCGCGGTGAGCACCGCGAACCAGTTCAGCCCGGCCAGGTCGATGTTCATCGTGGGCTTCCTTTCGCGGCCCAGGCCGCCTGTTCGAGCAGGTCGAAGTAAGCACGGAGTTGCGCGACGGATTCGTCGTATGGTGCAAGGCCGCCCGCCGCGCGGGTGCGCATGACGCCCCCCTCCATCACCGTCAGGACAAACCCGGCGAGCGCATCGAGGTCCGTGCCCGGAGGCAGACGATCGCCGGCCGATTCGAGCCAGCCGCGCACGCCCGCGATCCAGTTCCGGAAGTTCAGGTCGATCAACTCGCGGACGGCCGGGTGGTTGTCGGAGAGTTCCAGGGCCAGGTTCCCGATCGGGCAGCCCATCGTGCAGCCCGACATCTCCATCCCGAGCCGGTACAGGGCCATGAGCGCGAAGACCCGCCCGATCGGGTCCGCGGCCTGCTGCTCGGCCGGTGTCAGCACCTCAGGCCACAGGTTGTCTCGGTACCAGGCCAGGACGCCGACGAGCAGCGCCTCCTTGGACGGGAAGAAGTGGTACATGGTCCCGGAGTTGACCCCCGCTTCGCGCAGGATCGTCGCGACGCCCGTGGCGTGGTAGCCCTGCTCGTAGAACAACTTGCGAGCGGCATCCAGGATCCGGGTTCGGCTGTCGGTTGGACTGATGGGTCCGACCCTCCTGCGGCTGATTGAACGATCATTCAACCAGCCCGGAAGCCCCGTGTCAAGGGCATTGCGGGAACCAGGAGCCTGGGGACGCTGGTGTCGGCGTGGGCGGGCGAGGCCCGCGAGCGGGTAGGGTGGGGTGATGGGCCCGGTGGAAGCGTGGCTGACCATCACGGTTCTGGCGGCGGACTGGGCGATCCGGGTGACGCTGGCGTTCCGCGTGGTGATGCGCCGCCGGGCCGTCCCGGTCTCGCTGGCGTGGCTGGTGCTGCTGCTCTTTGCACCGGTGGTCGGCGCGATTGCGTACCTGCTCGTCGGCGAGACGCGCGTGAGCGCAAAGCGCGCGAGGCGCTACCTCGACGCCGGGCGCGACATCGAGGAGCGGGCCGCGAGGTTCTGGCGTGAAGGCGCGCAGGACTGGACGGCGCCCGGCGACACCGACGAGGCCCTCCGCCGCCTGGCGACGGCGTACACCGGACTGCCGCCGCTCGCCGGCAATCGCGTCACGCTGCTGCACGACACCGACGCCTTCCTCGACGCGATCATCGCCGACCTCGACGCGGCCACCGACCACGCCCACCTTCTGTTCTACATCTGGCAGCCGAACGGGCGCGCGTTGGAGGTCGCCGACGCCGTCGAGCGCGCCGCCCGCCGAGGGGTCGTGTGCCGGATGCTGCTCGACGCGGTGGGCAGCAAGGCGTTCCTGCGATCGACGCGGTGCGCGTTGCTGCGCTCGGCGGGGGTGGAGGTCATGAGCGCGCTGCCTGTGAACCCGGTGCGCGCCCTCTTCGAGCGGCTGGACGTGCGCAACCACCGCAAGATCGTCGAGATCGACGGGCGGATCGCCCACACCGGCAGCCACAACCTCACCGACGACACCTTCCGCAATCCCCGCCGCCCGCGCCTCGGGCCGTGGATCGACGCATCCGTGCGCGTCGAGGGGCCGGGGGCGCAGGCGCTCGGCGTGACTTTCCTGCACGACTGGCAGGTCGAGTCTCCTCGACGCATCGACGACATCGGGAGGTACATGCCGGATTTCGGCGTGATCGAGCCGGGGTCCGTCGTCCAGGCCGCGCCCTCCGGACCGGGCATCGCGCCGGACTCGATCCACAACCTGCTGCTGACGGCCATCTACGCGGCCCGGGAGGAACTGATCCTGACGACGCCCTACTTCGTGCCGGATGAGGCGGTCCGTAACGCGATGTCCGCGGCGGCGAGGCGCGGCGTTGAGGTGACGCTCATCGTGCCACGGGCGACCGACACGCCGGTCGTCTCGATGGCGGCGCGCTCGCACTACCAGGACCTGCTCGACGCCGGGGTCCGCATCGCGCTGCACGGGCGCGGGCTGCTGCACTCGAAGATCCTGACCATGGACAGACGCATGGCGATGATCGGGTCGGTGAACTTCGACATGCGCTCGTTCTGGCTGAACTTCGAGTCGACGCTCCTCATCTACGACGACGACTTCGCGAGCGTGGTGCGCTGGCTGCAGCGCGGGTACATGGACGAGTGCGAGATGATCTCTCGGCTCTCCTGGGCGGGTCGGCCGGTGTGGAAGCGGGCCGTCGACAACACGGCACGCCTGCTCAGCCCGCTGCTGTGAGGAGCGCGATCGGAGGAAATGGAAATCGTGGCATGGCCGGAACGCTGCTGACCTGGTGAGAAAGGGAAGAGGCTGCCGCCACGGGCCAGGAATCGGCAGGGGAGACGGGCGAAGCGAGCCGATATACTCCGCGTGCGCGGCAGGACTCGGAGCAGCCGATGAAACCGATTCGCAAACAGATCGTCACGGATGAGCAGAACCGCCCGATCGCGGTGCAGGTCGCGTACCAGGACTGGCTCGACATCGAGCGGGCGCTCGGCGCCGCGACTAACGGCGCGCCGCACCAGCCGATCGGGCAGTTCGCCGGAAAACTCCGACTCGGGGTTGACCCTCTGGAGTATCAGCGCTCGATCCGGGGTGATTGGGATTGAGGTACCTGCTCGGGACCAACGTCGCGCTCTACTTCCTCGGGGCCGGCTGGCGCAAGCCCTTCCAGACGGCGAGTGCGCCGTGTCCGTCATCACTGAACTCGAGCTGCTTTGCGTACCCCCGCCCTTGACGATCGGGCTGAGGCGCTCGTCAGGCTGTTTCTACGCTCGGTCGGCATCATCGAACTCACCGACGGCGTAAAGGCTCAGACGATCAGACTGCGCCGAGGCCACGGCCTGAAGCTGCCGGACGCGATCGTCGCTGGAACGGCCGTCGCCTATGGGATCGAGCTCCTGACGAACGATGCTCGCATGCTGACGGTCGCCGGGCTTGTTTCACGGTCGGTGCGGCTTCGAGAGGACTGAGCGAGTTTGAGGATCCACCGCGTGCCGTGGACTCCCGCGCCCCCCGCCAGCGGGCAGCGGCCGACTCAGACCGAGCCATGAGCGTGCCGGCGAGGACGGCGCAGGGGTGGTATGCTTTCGACGGTTTCAGGCGCCGCTGAAAGAGCGGCCGGTTCGGAGACGCCATGCCCCTCTACGCCCCGCCGATCGAGCATCCGCACCTGCCCGCCGCCGATCCGGGGTTGCTGGCCGCGGTGGTTCGGGGGGAGGCCCGGCTGACGCCCGAGCAGGCGTTCGACCTGTTCCGTTCGATGCCGCTGACTGCGCTGGGGCGGTGGGCGGACGCGCGGTGCCGGGCCGTGCACGGCGGCGCGATCCGGACGTACGTGGTCGACCGGAACGTCAACTACACGAACGTGTGCAACGCGCGGTGCACCTTCTGCGCGTTCCGGCGCGACGGTGACGAGGACGACGCCTACACGCTGGAGCCGGGACAGATTCTCGACAAGATCGGCGAACTGGTCGCGATCGGCGGGACGCAGGTGCTGATGCAGGGGGGGATGAACCCCGCGCTGCCGCTGGACTGGTACGTGCGGCTGCTGCGGTCCATCAAGGATCGCTTCCCGGGCGTTCACGTGCACGCCTTCAGCCCGCCCGAGTTCATCGAGTTCGTGCACTTCTTCGACCCGCCCGGCGCGACGCTGGAGGACAAACTGCGGTGGGTCATGGTGCGCCTGCGCGACGCGGGGCTGGACTCGATCCCCGGCGGCGGCGGCGAGATCTTCGCCCCGGCCGTGCGCCGCAAGATCGGACTGGGCAAGTGCGACGCCGAGGCGTGGCTGACCACGATGTACGTCGCGCACACGCTCGGCATGTTCACGAGCGCGACGATGATGTTCGGGCACATCGAAGGCCATGCGGACCGCGTCCACCACATGCGGCTGGTGCGCGAGTGGCAGGACCGGGCGTTGCGGGAAGGGAGCGAGGGACCCGGGGATCAAGGGATCAAGCCCCGCGGCCCGACTCCCTCGAACCCTCGGTCCCTCGATCCCTCGGTCCCTTTCGGACATTACGTCTCGTTCATCTCGTGGCCTTTCCAGCGCGAGAACACGCCGCTGGGGCGCGTGAAGGACTGGCTGAGCCGGCCGGAGGATTCCGGCGAGTTCCCGGGCGATGCCGTCGCGAGGCTGGACGGCGCGGGCGACCCCAAGGCGCACGCCGAGTTCGGGCGGCGCGTGCGCATGAGCGGCTCGACGGACTACCTGCGGACCCAGGCGCTCAGCCGCCTCTTCCTCGACAACATCTACTCCATCGGCGCGTCGTGGGTGACGATTGGACCGCACGTGGGGCAGGTGGCCCTGCTCTACGGCGCGAACGACATGGGCAGCGTGATGATGGAGGAGAACGTGGTCTCCGCCGCGGGGACGACGTATTGCCTCGACGAAGCGCTGCTGTGCCGGCTGATCCGCGGGGCGGGGTTCGTGCCGGCCCAGCGGGACAACGTGTACGACGTGCTGCGCGTCCACGACGGGCCGGACAGCCCGGACCTGCGCGTGACGGACTGGTCGCGGCACCGGACCAAGCGGCTGCACGTGGAGCGCAAGGCGCCGGAGCGAGCGGGCGCGGCGCTGACGGTGAGCGCGAAGCCATGAGCATGGCTCACCCGGAGGCGGGCAGGGCGCAGAGGGGATCAGGAAAGAAAGGACAGGAAAGAAAGGAAGAGATCCGGCACAGGTGGGACGCCTGTGCCACCGGCTTCCGGGTTTCTTCCTCCGCGAGTCTTGCGTCTCCGCGTGAGATGGCTCAGCGCGCGAGGCTTCGCTCGCTCTCGAGGCGGTGCTCGATGCGGACTCGTTCGCGCTCGGCGATCATGCGCCAGTCGGGGTCGTTCTCGATGAGCAGGGCGCGGCGGACGCGGTCGAGGGCCTTCTGGTCGGCGAGGTTGAGCAGGTGCGTCGCCTTGATCGCGCCGCGCAGCGACTCGCGCCGGTTGGGATCGCGCTCGAGCGCCATTTCGTAGTAGCGGAGCGCCTCGACGCCCCAGCCGGCGTCGAGATACGCAAGCCCGAGGTTCTCGGCGGGGCGGGGGTCGGTCGGGCGCAGGTCCATGGCGACACGGAAAGCCTCGGCCGCGCCGGCGTAGTCCATCCGCTCCATCAGCAGGATGCCGAGGTTGTTCCACGCCTCGGCGAGGTCGGGCGCGTTGCGGACGGCATCGCGGTAGAGGGCGATGGCGCGGTCTGCGTCGCCGCGGTTCTGTGCGGCCTCGGCCTGGGCGAAGAGTTCGCGGCCGCGGCGGGCGCGTTCGTCGAGTTGGGCGTAGGGGTCGTCGGCGCGCTGCTTCGTGCGCGTGCCGCCGCCGGTGCAGGCGGGGAGCGCGGCGGCTGATGCGCAGATCAGGACCAGAGCCAGTCTCGTCGGTCGATTCACCCTTGTCGCTCCCATCTGGAGAAGGTCACGGTCACCTGCCAGGTCCGCTGCTCGGGTCGGAGTTCGATGGAGGAGACCTGAAGGCCGGGGACGGTCTGGGTTGAGAGTTCCACCCACTTGAGGAGACGGTCGAGGCTCGCGTCGCGCATGGTGTAGGTGTAATCGCGGCGAGTGAGGTCCTCGCTCCGTTCGCTGCGTTGGCCGGGGATGGGTGGGCGGTCGGAGAGGCCGGCGTCGCGGGCGGCGGTCTCGATGCGGCTGAGGAGGTCCGGGATCGGGGCGAAGGTGTCGGTCCCCGAGTCCTGGCGTTGGCGTTCGATGGAATCGAACTGGGCGGCGAGGCGGACGACCTGCTCCTCGCGGGTCTGTTCGAGGCGCATGGCACGCCCGGCGGAGGCGCGGGCGCTCAGGCTCGACACGAGCGCGCCCGCACCGATCGCCAGCACGAGGAGCGCGGCGACGAGGAGGGCGGTGGGCCGGTTTCGTCGCTCGGCGGCCGCGGCCGCGCCGGCGAGTTCGTAGCGGGCGTCCTCGCTGAGTGTTCTGCGCTCGGTGTCTCGCGGGTTCATGCGCCGCCCCCCCCCGCCTGCGGGCGTGGCTCGTCGGGCCAGATGCCCGAGAAGACGCACCGCAAGCCGGCCGGCATCCCGGCGCGGGCGGGCTGCTCCGACACCGTGTCCTGATCGCGCGGGAACACGACCTTCGATCCGGCGATGCGTCCGAGCGAAGCGCGCAGGTCCTCGTAGGCCGCGGTGTCGGCGACGTTGACGATGAGCAGCACGGAGGTGTTGGAGATCGTGAGGCGTTCGAGGCCGACCGTGTCGTTGCCGATGATGTAGGAGAGCGTTTCGAGTTCCTGCATGACGGGCATGAAGGAGCGGTAGCCGCGCGGGCGCAAGGCCCGGCGTCGGCGTTCGAGTTCGCGCTCGAGTTCGTCGATGGGGTCGCGCACCTGCGGGTTGGCGACGACGGGGTGCAGGGCGGCCGCACGCTCGAACCAGCGCTCGCGGGCGTCTCGCCCGTGCTCGCGGGCGACGCCCGCGGATCGCCACACCTGCGCCGCGAGCACGCACAGCCCCACCCCCGCCGCCGCGACCGCGGCCGAAGCCCAGTGCATCATCGTCCGATGCGCTCGGCCGGGGCGGCGGCTGAGCGCGACGAGGGCGGTGGAGGAGCGTGCCTCGCCCGGCGCGTCGTCGCGCTCCATGGCGACGCGGACGGTCGCGGCGATGGGGTCGTCCTCGTCCGCGGCGTCGATGGTGGAGCCGGGCCAGGCCGCGCCGATGGCCGCGGCCGCGCCGCCGAGGCCCCCCCCTTCGGTCCAGGACGTTGCGGGCATGACGACCGTGATGCGTGAGGGCGCCGCGCCGAGTTGCGAGGCCCAGGCGAGCCACTCGCCCGAGAGGCGCGCGAGTTCCGCGCTGCCGACGGCGATCGTCGCCCGCTCGGGCGAGCGGGACTGGCTCTCGTCTTCGTCGCTCGTCTGACGGGGCTGGACGCGCGGGACACGCATGCCGCCGGCGGCGATCAGATCGCCCCCGCGGGACCAGGCCCAGAGGAGCCGGCCGCGCGGGTCGGTGAGCACAACGGCGGACGTGGCGACGCTCTCGGCGACGACGCGATCGTTCATCGCGCCCGCGCCCGCCCGGGCCGCGGGGTCCCACGCGAGGGCGGCCGCATGGAAGACCGAACGCACGCGCGGCGCTTCGACCCCGAGGGCGTCGAGGTGGTCGAGGAAGAGTCGAACGGCGGCGTCCGGGACCGCGAGGACGGCGAGGCGGCGGCGTTCGTGCTCGGGGTGACGGCCCCCCTCCGCGTCGTCGGCGAGAGGCTGCACGGAAGCCCCCCCCTCGATCTCGAGGTCGGGGCTGAGCGAGAGGACGGTGCCGCCGACGGGGGCGGGGCCTTCGTCGGCGTCTCCGGGGCCTGCGACGCCCTGTCGGATCATGGCGCCAACCACCTCGGGCGATGCGCTCGCGCTGGTGACCCATCCGCAGAGCGACCCGTCGGCATCGACACAGACGGAGGAGAGCCGGTCGCCCGTGGAAGCGAGGCGATCGCGGAGCCACTCGGCGGCCTCTCGCAGGGCCGCGCCCAGCGCGACGGGGTCGGAGGGATCGGCGGCGCGGAGGGTCCAGGAGTCCTCGTCGCGCGGGCCGAACAGGCGGACGCGTTCGATGCGTCCTCCGCGATCCGCACGTTCCAGGTAGCACACGCGCGTCGTCAACGCTGATCCTCGGGCTGAACGCCTCGCTCCGCACGCACGCGCTCGAAGTCGCCCCGGCGGCGGGCGATCTCCTCGCGGGCGCGTTCGGCGGCACGCGCGCGGAGCACCGCCGGGTCGTCCGCGCCCGGCTGCGACATGACCATCGCGTTGGCGGGGTTCGTCGCGCCCGGGCGCGGCGTGACCGCGCTGACGGCGGAGCCTTGGCGTTCGGACTTGTCGATCACGATGTCATCGCCGCCGCGCGAGAGGACAACGTGGTCCGGCTCGACGCGCAGAACGCGGTAGCCCCGGTGCTCGCGCCCGACGGCGACCATGCGCTGCACGCCGTCGAAGGAGAGCAACGCGACCGCCCGGTTCGGCTCGATGATGCCGCCCAGGAAACGGATCTCGCCGTCGGTCGAAGGTGTCAGGGTCTCGACCGTCTCCTCGGGATCGGCCTGGGCCACGATCGGCGGCTCGGGACGGTTCCTCACGGAACCGAGCATGAAGGAAACGGCCTCGGCGTCGATGCGCGGCGCGGCCGCCGCGTCCTGTGCGGCCCGCGTATCCGCCTCGACCCGCGGCGGCTCAGGCGGAGCGACGGGTCGCGGATCGAGTCCGGGCACGCCCAGCGCGACGACGGCGGTGGTGAGGACGAGCGTGCCGGCAACGGCGGCCTGCGCGACGTAGGCGACCTTCCTGGCCGTTCGTCGATCGGGCATCCGAGGGCGGTCCATCGTCGTGTCCTCTTTCGGGCCTCCGGCCCGTTGTGCTCTACTCTACCCCAAGGTCGTCCCACGTGAGGAAAGCCGTCCGTCGTCCCCAGATCTGGTCGTCCGCCTGGCCCGTCCGGCGTCGGTCGGACATGGGGATGTAGCCGCCGTAGCGGGCGAGGCGAGCGCCGTCGCGCCCGCGCTGGAGTTCGACGACGAGGTAGTAGAGCGACGCCCTTGTGGTCAGGGCGCGGAGGACCGCGGCGCGCTCCTCGGGGCTGACCTGGACGCGGCTGAGCGCCTCGCTCAACGCGTTGGGGGAGTCGATGATGCCGCGTCTGGCGCGTTCGGCGTCGATTTCGCGCGCGAGCATCTCGCCGCGACTCTCGTCGAGCGAGGCGCGGCAGACAGCACGGAGCGCGTCGAGGGAGGCCGAGTTGACGCTGACCTGAGCGGCGCCGACCGCACGTCGATTCTGCGGCCTGGGTACACCCTCTTCGACGAGCGTCAACTGATCGAGCATGCGCCGGCAGAGTTCCTGGTCGGAGGCGTTGAGCGCGGTGAAATCGGTGAGCAGGCTGCCCTGGGCCTCTTGGAGGAAGAGGACGGCGATGGTGCCGTCGGGGAGGATGAGGTCGGCGGCGTGCCCGTTCTCGCCGAGCGCGTCCTCGATTCGGAGGTTGCTCGGGATCTGCGTCATCCAGGCGTCGACGACTTCCTGGACGCCGAAGCGGGCGTGGTGCTCCTGGTACCACCACAACTGGCGATCGATCAACCGGCGCTGCGAGGCCTGCCGCTCGAACATCAGCCCGGTGACCACGCCGACGAGGAGGACGATGATGAGCGCCACGGGCATCGCGAAGGCGCGGGCGTGCCGGGTTGTGCCGCGTCGCGCGGTCACGGCTGCTCTCTCCGTTCGATCGGCACGGGGCGCGTCGGCGGCGCCTGGCCCGGCGTAACGCCGGTTGGCGTGGGCTGGAGGTCGCGTCGGCGTCCGGGGCGCTGTCCCGGACCGCCCGGACCGCCGGGGCCGCCGGGACCGCCCTGGAGGCCCGCCTGTCCGGGGCCGCCCGGTCCGCCGCCCGCGCCGCCCGCGCCGCCGAGGTTGGGCGTCGGCTCCGGCTCTTCGATGAGCGTGCCCGGCTCGTCGCCGACGGTCCAGGCGAGTTCAAACATGTAGTTCGCGTACAGGCCCGCGAGGGTCTCGACTTCGAGTTGCACATAGGCGGGCAGATCGCCGGGGACGCCCGCGGACAACTCCGAGTGCATCTCGCGGTCCCTGAAGACCTGCCATTGGCAGTAGACGAGGCCGGTGGCGACCGGGACGGGCGCGGTGTCGTCGCTCCCGACTATCGGCTGCCACCACAGCGTCCACCCCGTCCGCCCGTCCTCGGTGCGCGAGAGTTCGCTCACTTCGTCGGGCGTGAGGACGAACGCGCCGCGCACGCCGCCCGCGGCGTCCTGCTGCGCGGCCTCGCTGGCCTCGACGAGCGTCAGGCCCGGCACTCGCTGCGATGGCGGCGCGACGATGGGCGGCTTGTGGAGCGTGATCTCGAGCCGCTGGGGCGACGCGACCTTCCCGCCCCCGCCGCCCGCCGCGAACTTCGCCCGCTGCGTGAGGCGCGAGATGCGTTCGTCCGTCTCCGGGCCGAGGATGAAGCGCGGCGGGACGGCCGGTTCCTCGGGGGTCTCCGCGGCGGCCCCGGCGGTGACGCCGCCGGCGCCGGCCGCGCCGCCCGTCGGCTGCTGCGTGCCGGTCGGCGTCGGCGCGAGGAGCAACGAGGAGAACGCGCGCTGCATCGTCCGCTGCAACTGCGCCATCTGCACCTGCTCGTCCGCACGACGGGCGAGCGAGCGATCCGCGGCGTTCAACGACGCGAACACCGCGTACCCCGACAACACGACCAGCGAGCCGATGACGGCTGCGAGGACGGTTTCGAGCAGCGTGAAGGCTCGGCGCGTCATTGCCCGCCTCCCATCAGCATGTTGATGAGGCTGCGCCGTCCCTCCTCGGAGTTGATGAGATTGCTGAAGGAATCGGGGTTTCGGTAGACCTTCACCGGATCGGTGAGGCGCGTCAGGGTGACGCTTGGGGGGCCTTCGGCGAGCGTGCGGGCGCCGCCCGACCGCTCGCTCAGCCAGACGGTGACCGTGATCTGCTCGAGCCGGTCGAGCGAGAGGCCGCTCTGGATGCGCCGGTCCTGCACCGCCTGGTTGAGCGCGGGATCGGTGACGACGCGCACGCGAGATTTTTCGAGGTGCCAGCGGTACTGAGCGGGGCCGTACTCGACGGGGAGGTCCGGGTTCGGGAGCGACTTCTGGTCGTCGAGGTACTGGAGGATGAGCCGGTTCGCGACCTCGGCGCACCCGAGCGTGCGCTGCTGGCGGGTCTGCACGCCGAACAGGAACCCGCACGACGACGCCATCGCCGAGACGGCCATCGCGAGGATCACGGTCGAGAGGACGACTTCGAGGAAGGTGATGCCGCGCGAGCGCACGCGCCCGCCCGCCATCCGCCGCGTCTTCCTCGTCGTGCGGCCGGTCATCTGCGCCGACCTCCCCGGATCACCGTTTGATGTTCCAGATGTTGATGTCGTCGTCCGTGCCCGCCTGCCCGTCCGGGCCGTAGGAAATCAGGTCGTAGTCCCGCGCGTTCAGCCCCGGCGTCCCGTAATAGAACGCACGGTCCCAGCCGTCGCTGATCTTGGTGTCCTCGTCGAGCATGGGCGGGCGGATCGTCTGGAGCGTTTCGAGCGCGGGCGGGAACGCGCTGTACTCCATGTGGTACTGCTGGAGGGCGCTCTTGATCGAGGCCATCCGCGTCTCCGTGATCCGGATCTTGGCCCGCGTGCCGGTCCCGCTGAGACTCACGGCAACGCCCGCCGTCAGCAGCCCGATAAGCACCAGCACGAGCATGATCTCGAGCAGCGAGAACCCGCCCCGAACCGTTCCAACGGCGACACGCCCAGACCCCATCGCAGACTCCTTCCCGGATGACCGTTCCGGCGACTCCCCCGCCAGGGCTGTACCGCCCGCGCCCGGCGGGAGTTGCCGTGCGGGCATTGTAGTGCCGCGGTCGCGTCGGCCCCGCGACGCCCCGGTATGCTCTCGTGCCGGGGGCCGAGACGCCTTTCGCCCGCGAGGAGGTGCCCGCATGTCGCACCGCGTGATGGTCGGTCTGCTGTCGGTGCTGGCGTCCGCGTCGGCGTCGGCCGCCCCGCCGCCGGTGAGCCTCGGCTCGCTGCTTGCCGAGATGGTCGATCGGGAGGCCATCGCGCGCCTGCCCGACCCTTGGTACACCTGCGCCCAGGCGAGCAGTTACGACCGCCGCTCGGTCTCGCCGGAGGACGCCGAGGGCTGGTTCGCCAACCACGACGCGAGCCAGTTCATCCGCGTCGAGGAGCGCGATGGCAGGCGTGAGTATGTGATGATGGACGCGGAAGGGCCGGGCGCGATCGTGCGGATCTGGTCCGCAAACCCGAAGGGGACGGTGCGGATCTACCTCGACGGGCAGGCGACTCCGGCCCTCGAAGCCCCCATGGACGCGCTGCTCGGCGGCGCGTGGTCGCCCGGCCCGTTCGTGCTCACGCCGCCGCTGGCCGCGACGCGCGCCCGCGGCTGGAACCTCTACCTCCCCATCCCCTACGCGAGCCGGTGCATCGTCACCAGCGACGCCGACGGCTTCTACTACCAGGTCAACTACCGCACGTACGAACCCGGCACCGCCGTCGAGCCGTTCTCGATGGACACGCTCCGCGCGCAGGCCGACGCGGTCGCCCGCGTGCAGCGATCCCTCGATGCGCCGATGCACGGCTTCGGCCCGCGCGGCATCCGGGGCGAGACCCTCATCGCCCCGGGCCAGACCGTCCCCTTCGACCTCACCGCAGGCCCGGCGTGCGTCTCCGAACTCTCGGTCCGGGTCGCGGCGGACGACCTTCCCACGGCCCTGCGCACGCTTGTCCTCGAAGCGGAGTTCGACGGCTCGCGCACCGTCTGGTGCCCGCTCGGCGACTATTTCGGCTCCGGCGTGGGAGGCAACGACTTCGAGGACTGGTGGCGGACGGTCGCCGACGAAGGTCGCACGCTCCACGCGCGCTGGCCCATGCCCTACGAACGCACCGGCCGCCTCGCCATCACCAACCTCGGCACGCAGACCGTCACCCTGAGCGTCGTGGTCCGCGCCCGCGGCTGGGAGTGGGACGATCGCTCGATGCACTTCCACACCACCTGGCGCCAGGAAAACCCGATCCCCACACGCCCCATGCGCGACTGGAACTACGCCGAGATCGCCGGGCGCGGCGTCTATGTCGGCGATTCGCTCGCCGTCGTCAACCCCGTCCCGGACTGGTGGGGCGAGGGAGACGAGAAGATCTATGTCGATGGCGAGACCTTCCCCTCCCACTTCGGCACCGGCACCGAGGACTACTACGGCTACGCCTGGTGCTCGCCCGAACTCTTCACCGGCCCGTTCCACGCCCAGCCGCGCTGCGACGGGCCGGGCAACTACGGCCACACCACCGTCTCCCGCGTCCGCCTGCTCGACGGCATCCCCTTCGAACGCTCGTTGAAGTTCGACATGGAAGTCTGGCACTGGAAGGAGTGCGAGGTCGGCTACGCCGCGACCACACACTTCTACGCCAGGCCGGGCGCGACGACCAACGTCGCGCCCAGCGAGTCAGAGGTGAAGCGCGGCGTGCTCGACGCGCCGCCGCTCCCGCCCCCGTTCCGCATCGACGGCGCGATCGAGATCGAGGACCTGCGCATCTCGGCCGGCACGCCGGGCCTCACGATCGTGAAGCAGGACATGACCGGCTTCGGACGCGACCGCTGGAGCGGCAACGCCCACCTATGGGTGCAGGGCCGAGCGACGGGCGAGTTTGTCGAGATCGATGTCCCCGTCGAGGACGAACGAGCGCGGAAGATCACGCTCCACGCCACGCGGAGTTGGGACTACGGCATCGTCCGCGTCAGCATCAACGGCACGCCCGTCGGCGAGCCGATCGACCTCTTCTCTGGCCGCGCCGGCCTGTGCGAACCGACAGGCCCGATCGAACTGCCGGGCTGGCACAAGCCCGAGAACGGCACGCTCAGGCTGCGCATCGAAGTCGTCGGCGGCAACCCCAACGCCCTCGGCACCCGCGCCTTCTTCGGCCTCGACGCCCTCGTGCTCGAACCGGTCTGGTAAGCCCCCCCCTTAACTCCCATCTCTCCGCCCCCGAAGGGGGCACTGTCATTTGCCCCGGGCGCAGCCCGGGGAATCGCCATCCCACAACTCTTCCCAAGCCCCGAAGGGGCGCAGGAGCCGTCAATCCCCCCCCTCAACCACGTCCACGATCCCTACGTCGATGTACTGCCCCCCCGCTGTCTGCCGGCAGTGCACCGCGATCGTGACCGGCCCGGAGATCAGCGCCTCCCGCGCCGCCTCGCTCATGCGCCGCACCACGTACCCCGTGGTGTAGCCCGAGAGTTCGGCGGCGAGCACACCGTTGATGTAGACCTTCGCGTCCTCATCGTGATGCACCACCAGCCTCGGATCGTGCAGCAGGATGCGCGGCAGGATGAACTGCCGCCGAATCCAGACCTCGCCCGTGTGCCAGGGCGTGCGCACCACCGCGCCCGGCGTGCCCTCGCGCCCGAAGCCGCCCGGCCCGCGCTGCCACGACGAATCGTCGAACCCCGGCTTCTCCCAGCCCTCCGCCGGCCGCTCGAAGGTGTACGCCCACTCCACCGCCCCGTCGCGCGAGGCGCCAGCGACCTCGCGCACACGCGGCGGGGGGGCGTACAGGCGAAGGTGCGCCCCGAGCACCTTCGTCTCGTCGAGTTTGATGACCTCGCGGTCGTAGGTCATCAGGCCGTTCACCTCGATCTCCACGTCCGTCGTCTGGGTGTAGATCGCCCCCGACAAGCCCGGATCGGCGATGAGCAGGCGCAGGTCGTCCGCGAGCGCGAGGTACGCGGCCGTGAGCGCGTCCCGATCCGTGAAACTCCGGTATCCCCAGTTCTTCTCGTCCTGCCAGGTGTGCCCGGGGATCGGCAGGCCGAGACCGCCGTATTCGCCGAGGAACGCCGCCCGGTCGCCGCTCGGCCTCGGCGACGCCGGCCCGGGATAGGCGTGCCAGTCGATGAGGTCTCCCGCGGGGTAGTCGTTCCACCCGCTGGCGCAGATCACCAGCCGCGTCGGGTCCAGTTCCTTCACCCACCGGGCGATCCGCACCGTGTCGTACTGCCCCCAGCCTTCGTTGAAGGGCACCCAGCAGACGACGCTCGGATGGTGCGCCCGGCCCTCGACAAGCGCTCGCAACTCGCGCTCGAACTGCGCGGCTGACTCCGCCGTGCGCGTGATTTCCCCCCGCCCCGGCCCCACGTACGCATCGCCGCTGGGCATGTCCTGCAGCACCAGCAGCCCGAGCACGTCGCACCACCAGTACCACCGCTCCGGCTCGACCTTCACATGCTTGCGGACGGCGTTGAATCCCAGCCGCTTCGTCACGATCAGGTCGTGCATGAGCGCGGCGTCCGTCGGGGCGGTGTACAGCCCGTCCGGCCAGAACCCCTGGTCCAGCGCCCCGAAGACGAAGACCGGATCGCCGTTCAGGTGGATGCGGTTCACGCCCTCCGCGTCGGGGCGCACCTCGACCTTCCGCACGCCGCAGTACGACGCCACCCGATCCGCGACGGCGTCCCCGTCCAGCAACTCCACCACCAGGTCGTACAGCCGGGGCTGGTCCGGGGACCAGGGCCGGAAGTCTCCCGCGATGTCGAGCACGATCTCCTCGCCCTGACCGCCGACCACCTCCGCCACGCGCCGGCTGCCGATCGTGAGCGCCGCGCGGACGCTCGTCCCGCCTTCCGAATCGACGCGCACCCGGACGGTTCTCGTGTCAAAGTCGGGCGTCACGTGCAGGCGCCGGACGTGGACGTTCGGCACCGGCTCGACCCAGACCGTCTGCCAGATGCCCGTGACCGGCGTGTACCAGATGCCGTGCGGCTCGCGCACCTGCTTGCCGCGCGGCTGCCAGTGCCCGTCCGTCGGGTCCCGGACGCTGACGACGATCGTCTGCTCGTCTCCGCCGGCGAGCGCATCCGTGATGTCGAACGAGAAGGCGTCGTACCCGCCGAGGTGCTCGCCCACGAACGTCCCGTTCACCCAGACCCGTGCGTGCCAGTCGACCGCGCCGAAGTGCAGCAGCACGCGACCCTCGCGCCACGCGGGCGGGACCTCGAACGTCCGCCGGTACCAGAGATGCTCGACGGATCGACCGACGCCCGAGAGCGCGCTCTCGATCGGGAACGGCACGAGGATCGCCCCCGGATACTCCGCCGGCGCTTCGCCGTCCGCCGGAGCCTCCGCCCACTCCCACAGCCCGTTGAGGTTCATCCAGTTCTGCCGCGACATCGTCGGGCGCGGGTACTCGCGCAGCGCGTTCTCCGGCGAGACCTCCGACGCCCAACGCGTCATCAGCCTGCCTTCCACCGGTCGCCACTCCTGCGCATGGACCGCACCGACACCCAGAACCACCGCGACGAACCCCGTTGCAAAGCGCATGGCACACCCTCTCGTGCGGACGGCACCGTCCGCACCGAGTCTACCCGGGGCCACGGGATCGGATTCAGGGCGTCCGCGGCGTGCGGACGGCCTGCGCGTCGGCCCGCCGCTTCTGGTGGCGGATGATCTCGCCCGTCGCCAGGAACACGACGTCCTCGGCGATGTTGGTCATCAGGTCGCCGACGCGCTCCAGTTCCCTCCCCGCCCGCGCGATCAGCAGCCCGTCCGCGCACGCTTCGGGGTCGCGGCGCATCATCTCGACCGTCTCGCCGAACAACTGGCGGTTCAACTGGTCGATGGTCTCGTCCATGTCCACGACCGCGCGCGCCGACGCCGCGTCCTCGCTCATCACCGCGCGGAGCAACTGGTAGCACATCAGCGGCACGCGCTCGCCCATCTCCCGCAGCGACTGCGGCCAGCGGGGCGGCGGATCGCGACGGATCTTCCGCGTGACCTTCGCGATCGACGACGCGTGGTCCGCCACTCGCTCGATGTCCGCGTTCACCTTCAGGATGAACGCGATGATGCGGAAGTCCCGCGCGACCGGCTGCTTCAGCGCGAGCAGCCGGTAGCAATCCTGCTCGATCGCCACCTCTTCCTGATCGACCCGGTCGTCGCGCAGGCGCACCTCCATGGCGGCCTCGGCGTCGAGGCGCCACAGCGCGTCCAACGCACGCTCGAGCATCGCGATCGCGTAGCGTGCCTCGCGCACCAGGCGGCGTTTCAGGATCAGCATCTCGCGGTCGAACGTGTGCAGCACGCGGGCCGCCGGGTCCGACGTCGGATGAAGATGCCTCACCTCGTTCGATTGCACGTCGGCTCCGTCCTTCCGTTGCCTTCGGGGAGTCCCCCCCCGGCCCGCCGACCCGCGGCGAATCAGGTTCCATCGGCACGACCACGTCCGGGGGCGGCAGAAACGGCGCCGCCTCCGGCATGACGAAGCGTAGAGTGGTCGCACGGCCGGGGGGCGTTGAAGGCCTCCCCGGTCGGGAGATCCGCCTTGCCCAGTGCCGCCCGAGAGACCGTGCGAAGGCTCCTCGCCCGGGCCGTCCGCCCCGCCGTCCGGCCGATCGAGCAACGCCTGGACGAGATCATCGAGTTCGCTGAGCGGCGAGACGCCTTGGCTGTCTGGCGGGGAGGGCTCGACGGACACGCAGAGGGGGGTGACGGGCTCGCGCATCCCGACGACACGAGACGCCTCCGGAAGGAACTCGCCTATTGGGCGGCCGTCGTGCGCGGGGCGGACCCCGGTTTCCCCGGCGACTTCCGCGACACCTTCGGCCGCTGGCAGCGCACGCGGCTGTACGAACTCGCGGATCGCCTCGGCCTCGCGGGCGACTTCGCGCCCGGCGAGCCGATCACGGGACGCATGGCCGAGTGGTGCGTGCAGCGGACAGCCGTTGAGATCGGCTCCGGCCCGTACCCGGCCGTAGCTGCGGCGCGCTGGCGGCGGGCGATCGCTGTGGATCCGCTGGCCGACGGCTACTTCGCCGAGGGGCTGATCCCGCCCGAGGCGGATCGGGTCGCCTTTCTCGCCTCGCCGGGCGAAGCGGTTCCCCTCCCCGACGCGGTCGCCGATCTCGTGATCGCGGAGAACTGCCTGGACCACGTCGTCTCCCCCCCCCGGGTGGCGTCGGAGATGGCGAGGCTGCTGGCGCCGGGGGGCGTGGCGTGGGTGCTGGTGGACGTTCTCGACGAGCCGGACGATCTTCACCCACACGCGATGCACGAGACCGTTGCAAGGAACCTGCTCGAAGCGGCGGGCCTGCGCCTCGAGTGGGCCGAGGTCTGGGACGGGCACAGCCACCCCAACGCGCGGGGCCAGTGGCGGGCGCTCCTCCGCAAGCCGCAATAATCCGATCATGAGCGTCAACGCGCAGATCGCCGAACGGCTCGAGCAGATCGCCGAGGTTCTTGAACTGCTCGGCGAGGACCGCTTCCGCGTCGCCGCGAACGCCAAGGCAGCCCGGGTCGTCGCCGACCTCACCACCGACCTCGCCGCGCTGGCCGACGACCGCGCCGCCCTGCTCGCCATCGAGGGCATCGGCGCCAAGACCGCCGACAAGATCGTCGAGTTCGTCAAGACCGGACGCATCGCCGAGCACGAAGAGTTGCTCGCCCAGGTGCCTGCCGGACTCCTCGACCTCCTCCGCATTCCCGGACTCGGCCCCAAGACCGTCGCCATGCTCTGGAAAGAGGCCGGCATTACAGACCTCGCCGGCCTGAAGCGCATCATCGACGACGGCACCATCCTCAACCTCCCCCGCATGGGCGCGAAGACCGTCGAGAACGTCAAAAAGTCCATCGAGTTCGCCGGACAGACCGAGCAGCGCATCCCGCTCGGCATCGCCCTTCCCATCGCCGAGGAGATCGTCGAGCGGATGCGCACCGTCCGCGGCGTGAAGGAGGCCGCCTTCGCCGGTTCGCTCCGGCGCGGCAAGGAGACCATCGGCGACGTGGACATCCTTATCGCCACGACCGACCCCGACGCCGCGCACGAAGCCTTCACCTCGATGCCCGGCGTCGTGCAGGTCCTCGCCAGCGGCGGCACGAAGAGTTCCGTCCGCCTCCGCGCCGCGCACGACCTCGGGCGATGGACGCTCGAAGGGCAGCAGGGCAAGGCGTCCGGCGGCGTCGCGCTGCAGGCCGACCTCCGCGTCGTCGAGCCTTCCGCGTGGGGCGCGGCCATGATGTACTTCACCGGCTCCAAGGAGCACAACGTCCGACTCCGCGAACTCGCGCTCAAGAAGGGATACACGCTCAACGAGTACGGCCTCTTCCCCGAGGACGACAGCGCGACCCCGCCACAGCGTCGCGGCGTCAGGCCCCTCGCCTCGCGCTCCGAGCAGGCCGTCTACGCCGAACTCGGCCTGCCCTTCATCCCGCCCGAAATCCGCGAGGACCACGGCGAACTCGCGCTCTCGGAAACACCGCGTCTCGTCGAGGTCTCCGGCGTCAAGGCCGAACTCCACGCCCACACCACCGCCTCCGACGGCTCGCTCGAACTCGAGGAACTCGTCGCCGAGGCGAAGCGCCGCGGCTTCCACACCATCGCCGTCACCGACCACTCGAAGTCCAGCGTCGTCGCGGGCGGCCTGGACGAGCAACGCCTCGCCGCTCAGCGCGAGCAGATCGAGAGCCTTCGCACGCGCGTACAGGGCATCGCCGTGCTCTGCGGCAGCGAGGTGGATATCCTCGGCGACGGGCGGCTCGACTTCGACGATGACACGCTCGCGGCGCTCGACGTGGTCGTCGCCAGCCCGCACGTCGCGCTCAAGCAGGACGCGAAGGCGGCCACGAAGCGGCTCATCCGCGCGATCGAGAACCCGTTCGTCCATGTCTTGGGACACCCCACCGGCCGTCTCATCAACCGCAGGCCCGGCCTCAGCCCCGACATGGACGAGGTGATTGCCGCCGCGAGGGAGCACCGCGTCGCGCTCGAGATCAACGCCCACTGGATGCGTCTGGACCTGCGCGACGCCCACGTGCGCGCCGCCGTCGAGGCCGGGTGCCTCATCGCCATCAACTGCGACGTCCACGCCGCGCCCGACTTCGACAACCTCCGCTACGGCGTGCTGACCGCCCGCCGGGGCTGGCTCCCCCCGGAGCAGTGCGTCAACTGCTTGCCCGCCAAAACGTTGCGCGAGTGGCTGCGGTCCCGTCGGGAGCAATCAAGATAGTGCCCGCTTGACTTGCGACTGAGTCTCAGGTTCAATATTCACCCGCCCTGCGGGTCCGATTTGAACGGAGACTCCCAGTGCCCATCGCCCCCCGACGCTCCGCCGCGTTCACCTTCATCGAACTCCTGGTCGTCATCGCGATCATCGCGCTCCTCATCGGCATCCTGCTGCCCGCGCTGGGCAAGGCGCGTGGCGCGGCGCGCGGGGCCGCCGACCTCGTCAACCTCCGCTCGCTGGGGCAGGCGGTCGAGATGTACTCGAACGATCGCCAGACCTTCCCGCCGATGCGCCTCCCCTCCGGCGAGGTGCACGAGCCATCGGGGCGCAAGGCCGCCCGGTGGCACTGGGTCATCGGCGAGTACGTCGGCATGCCCTACCAGCCGCGCAACGAGGAGGAGTACCAGAAGTTCCAGAACTCCGACGACTTCGACCGCCTCGACAACGAGGTCTTCCGCGACCCCTCGCAGACCTACGAGCAGTTCCGCAGCAAGGCCACCGGCGAGATCCAGGTGCTGCGCAACGGATCCTACGGGTACAACTACCACTACCTCGGCAACAGCCGCACCAAGTCCACCGGCGGATTCACCAACTACCCCGTGCGCATGGCGCGGATCCACGTTCCGTTCAAGACGGTTGTCTTCGCCGACTCTTCCGGCAGCCAGCACCTGCGCATCGGCGAGGGCCACCGTGAGCACTCGTACACGCTGGACCCGCCGCGCCTGGACACCAAGAACAACGGGGCCGAAACCTTCGCCCACGCCACCGGGCAGTCTCCCCCCGAAGTCCGCCACGGCCGCGTCGCCCACGCCGCCTTCCTCGACGGCCACGCCGAGGGGCTGGCGCTCGCCGACTTCGGCTTCGTCGTCCTCAACGAGCGAACCGGCCTCGTCAAGGACAACACCGGCGACAACAGCCTCTTCAACGGCCTTGGCCACGACAAGGACGCGACGAAGTAGGCGACGCGCCGCACGACACCGCCGCAATCGGTACAATCGCCGCGTGGACAGCATCATCCTCGGCGATTGCCTCGACGCCCTCGGCAGCGTGCCCGAACGATCGGTCCGCCTGATCTACGTCGATCCACCCTTCAACACGGGCAAGGTCCAGAAACGCGATCGCATCCGCACCACCGCCGACGACGCCGGCGGCACGCGGGGCGGATTCGCCGGGAAGCGGTACCGTGTCGAGCGCGTCGAGAGCGGCTCATACGGCGACGATTTCGGGACTGACTACCTGGACTTCCTGATGCCGCGTCTGGAATCGGGCATCCGTCGTCTGACGCCGGACGGCTCCCTCTTCGTGCACCTCGACTGGCGCGAAGTCCACTATGTCAAGGTCGCGCTCGACCACCTGCTCGGACGCGACCGCTTCATGAACGAGATCGTCTGGGCCTACGACTTCGGCGGCCGCTCCCCGCGACGCTGGCCGGCCAAGCACGACACGATCCTCTGGTACGCGCTCGACCCCTCGAACTACGTTTTCAACGAGGCCGAGATCGACCGCATCCCGTACATGGCCCCGGGCCTCGTCACGCCTGAGAAAGCCGCGCGAGGGAAGTCCCCGACCGACGTCTGGTGGCACACCATCGTCCCGACCAACGGGCGAGAGAAGACCGGATACCCGACCCAGAAGCCGCTCGGCATCGTCAATCGCATCGTGCGGGTTCACTCGGCACCGGGCGACGTGGTGCTGGACTTCTTCGCCGGCAGCGGCACGACCGGCGAAGCGGCGGCCGCCCACGGCAGGCGCTTCGTCCTTATCGACAACAACCCGGAGGCGGTCGCGGTCATGGCGAAGCGGCTTGAGCGGTTCACGCCGGGGTGCGGCGGCTTTGCCCCACCACACGTCGGCCGTGCCTGCGCATAGGCTTCGACCATGTTCGAGCGACTCTCCGACGGGTTCGGCAAGGTTTTCCGGCGTCTCTCCGGCCGGGGCACGATCACCGAGGCCAACGTCCGCGAGGCGATGGACGAGGTCCGCACCGCCCTCCTGGACGCCGACGCCAACTACGACGTCGTCAACGAGTTCTGCGAGACGGTCATCGCCGACGCCGTCGGCCGCGAGGTCACCAAGAGCCTGCGCCCCGGCCAGGAGATGGTCGGGATCGTCCACGCCCGGCTGGTCGAACTCCTCGGCGGCGAGGAGGCGCTCGAAGCCGCCGCCGACCCCGAGGTTGCACGCCAAGCCGGCCCCGCGATCATGCGGGTCAGCCCAGGGCCGACCGTCGTCATGATGTCCGGACTGCAAGGGTCCGGCAAGACGACGACCTGCGGCAAACTCGCCGCGTACCTCAGCAAGCGCGGGCGGAGCGTCATGCTCTGCGCCGCCGACCTCCAGCGCCCGGCCGCGGTCGAGCAGCTGGAAATTGTCGCCGCCCAGGCACGCCAGGCGGCCCCCGGCGGCGCGCCCGTCCACTTCCACGGCGAGCCGGACAAGTGCGCCGAGTACGGCAAGGCCGTCGGCGTCGCGGTGCAGGTCTGCCGGCGCGCCCTCGAAGCCGCACGCAAGGCGGGCGCGGACGTGCTCATCCTCGACACCGCCGGTCGCCTGCACGTGAACGACGAACTGATGGGCGAGTTGCAGCAGGTGCGCCGCGCCCTTAACCCGCACCATGTCTTCCTGGTCGTCGACGCGATGACCGGGCAGGACGCGGTCAACAGCGCCAAGGCGTTCCATGAGCGCCTCGAGGTCGACGGGGTCATTCTGACCAAGTTCGACTCGGACACCCGCGGCGGCGCGGCCATCTCCATCCGCAAGGTCACCGGCGCGCCCATCCGCTTCGTCGGCGTCGGCGAGAAGGCCGATGCACTCGAAGAGTTCCACGCCCAGCGCATGGCGGGGCGCATCCTCGGCATGGGCGACGTCGTCAGCCTCGTCGAGAAGGCGCAGGAGCAGGTCTCCGCGGAGGACGCCGAGCGCCTCGCCGAGAAGATGGCCCGCGGCGAGATGACGATGGACGACTTCCTCGCCCAACTCCGCATGCTGCGGAAGCTCGGCCCCATGCGTCAGGTGCTCGGCATGCTCCCGGGCGTCGGCGCGGCCCTCAAGGACGCCCACGTCGACGAAGGACAACTCGACCGCGTCGAGGCCATCATCAACTCGATGACGAAGCATGAGCGCCGCGACCCGAAGATCATCAACACCAGCCGGCGTCGCCGCATCGCGGCCGGCAGCGGCACCGACCAGAACGCCGTGGGACAGCTCGTCAAGCAGCACGAGGCCATCAGCCGGATGACGAAGCAGATGGCCGGCATGAGCGCAAAGTCCAAGGTCGCCGCCGTCAAGGAACTCGGCGCCGCCGGCATGGGCGGCATGGTCCCCGGCCTCACGGGCATGCCCGGCTTCGGCACGAAAGGCTCGACGAGAGCGAGCGCGCCCGGCAAGTTCAAGCAGCGCAAGAAGCGGCGGTGAACGCGCACGCGACCCGCGTCACTCCCGCCCGACCGGCAGGAAGTCCTTCTCCCTTCCCTCGGCCCAGGCCCGGAACCGCGGCCAGAACACCTCGCGCAGCATGATCTTCACGCACGCCGCCAGCGGGATCGCGATCAGCAGCCCGTAGAACCCGAACAGCGCGCCGCCCGCCAACGACGCGAACAGGATCGAGGGCGTGTCCATCCCGGTGCTCTTGCCCTGGATCATCGGCGTCAGCACGTAGTCGTCCGCGGCCTGCGCGATGAAGTACACGACCATGGGCGCGAATGTGACCCACCACCACGCGTTCTGCCACTCGGGGCCTGACGGGTCCAGCCACATCGCCAGGATGGTCGCGGGGATGCCGATGAGCGCGAGGTACGGGACGATCGAGAGCAGCCCGATCGCCAGCCCGAACAGGATGGGCGCGGGCGTCCCGATAAGCCAGTACAGCAGGCTCAGGATCCCCGCCTGGATGAAGGCGATGGTCAGTCGGCCGCGCACGAAGCCGGAGACGACGGCGTCGAACGCGTGCACCAGTTCCAGCCAGCGTCCGCGCTTTCGCTCCGGGATCAGCCCCTCCCAGAACTCGATCGCCCTGCCCCACCCTGTGCAGAGGAAGAAGAAGAAGAACGCCGTGAGGAACGCGCCGAACACGAACGAGACAACGGACGCAATGCCCCGGAGCGTCGCGCCGATCGCGCCCGCCCCGGTCTCGAGCGCCTGCGTCGCGATGGCCTGGGCATTGGCCCGGACCCACACCAGCACGCTCCGCGCGACCGCCCCTTCGGCGACGCCGCTCCGTTCGACGAGAAAGTCCCGCGTGGCGAGCCAGAACCCCTCGGGCACGGCGTCGCGTGCCTCCGCGTCGTCCGGGCTTTGCACCGACGAGGAGACCTGCTCGACCGACGTCGAGATCCGGCCCGCAAGCGCGACGCCCTGCGTCACCGCGAACGCGATCCCGACGACAACGGGAACAACAACGACGATCCCCGCCGCGACCACGATGAACGCCGCCGCGAGCCTTCGGCTCATCCACGACAGCCGAGTCAGGCGCCGCACCACCGGCTCGAACAGGTACGCCAGCAGCGTCGCCAGCAGCAGCGGCACCGTCACGATGCTCACCAGGTACCCGAGGTACAGCACGCCGAGCACCGCGGCGATCACCAGCAGGTCGCGCAGCGGCTGGATCTGCCACAGGTGCAGCGAACGCCAGTCCGTCCCGCCGTCGGCTTCGAGAGGTTCAGGCTCCGGCATGGGCACAGCCTACCGCGAACCCGGTCAGTCCGCGAAGCCCTCGTCGAAGTCGAAGACGCCTCGGAACTCCTCGAACGAGTCCCCCTCCGCGGTACGCATCAGCCCCGCGTCCACCATCGCGTACACGATCCGCCCGAAGTCCTCGGTGGAATGGACCCCCCACCGACCGAGCACCGTCCGGGCCAACCGACCGTAGCGGTGCGTCGCGTAGTCCCGCAGGCCGAGGCAGAGTTGCTTGCCGCTGATGTGCCTTGAGTCGTCCTCGGAGTCGCCCGGCGTTTCGCCGTGGATCATCTGCACGGTGTGCGTCAGCCCGGCGCGCACGAAGTCGTAGGCCTCGCGCGGGTACGGCCCCGCCTTGTCGCGCAACTCCTGCCACACAGTCTGCATCGCGTCCGACATCCTGAACCTCTTCCGCCCCTTCGATCGGGGCCGTCATGCTAGGGGCCGCCCGCGCGACCCGCCGGACCCCTCTCTCGACCCGCCCCGCGAGACGTGCGGGTTGCCCGCCACGCACCACCGCAGGGGCCGATCCGCCCAGTCGCCGGCGTACGCCACGCCGATCCGCGCCGTGTTCAGCACGCTCTCATCGGCCGACAGCCGCCCGGCGCCTCGAACGATGAACAGCCGGGACGCCGGGTCGGCAAGATCGACGCCGTCGTCCTCCCGATCGATGCCCATCGCCTCGCACAAACGCCCCGGCCCGGAGCAGAGGTGGGTGTCGGGCACGGACCGGGCGCGCCGCGCCGACCGAAGCCGGCGCATGGCCTCATGACCCTCCACCGGCTCGAGCGCGCGGACGAGCACCGCCGCCGGCCGCCCCTCCCGGCCGCAGACCACGTTGAAGCAGTGGTGCATCCCGTAGGTGAAGTAGACATACGCCGTGCCAGGCCGGGCGTACATGGACTCGTTGCGCGGCGTCCGGCGACCGGCGAAGCAGTGGGCCGCGCGGTCTTCCGTCCCCAGGTAGGCCTCGGTCTCCACGATCCGCCCCGCCAGCCGCGTGCCGTCGTCGAGCACCCGCACGAGCGTGCGTCCGAGCAGCGCGACCGCGAGCGCATCGGCCGGCCGCGCGTAGAACCGCCGCGACACGGGGCCTGAACGCGGAGCGCACGAAACCATCGGGGAATCCCCGGTGGTGGAAGACACAGGTCCGCTCACGACGACCCCGTCACCCTGTACCACCGACCGCTGAACCCCATTCCTCACGCTGCGCCCTCCGCGCCATCTCCGCGACCTCCGCGTTCGCATATCAGGCGTAGGCGTGAAGCCCCGGCAGCAGCAGGTTCACACCGAAGTAGGTCCAGAGCATCACGAAGAACCCGACGACGCTCAGCCACGCCGTCACCAGCCCGCGGTTGCGTCCGGTCGTGAAGCGCAGGTGGATGACGATCAGGTAGATGATCCACGTGAGCAGCGCCCAGGTCTCCTTCGGGTCGAAGGCCCACCAGCGTCCCCACGAGTGGTCCGCCCACCACGCGCCGAGGAGGATGCCGACCCCCAGCGTCCAGAACGCGAGTTGCAGGACCGTCATCTGCGCGGTGTCGAGATCGGCGAGCACGCGCGCGCGGCCGAACGGCGTGTCCTCCGGCGCGTTCAGCGCGGCCGCGGCGATGGCCTCGGCGTCGCCCGTCTCCGCGGGCTGCGCTCGCAGTCTCCCGAGGTAGTGCGTGCACAGGTAGAACACCGAGCAGACGCACCCGAGGGTGATCAGCCCGTAGGAGACGAGCACCGTCGTTACGTGGTACTTGAGCAGCACGGAGGTGTTGAGGATCGCCGCTTCGCGCCCGATGTGCCGGCCCGGCATGTCGGTCTGCGTGGCGGTGATGAGCACCAGGAAGCCCGTCGCGGCCGCCGCCGCCCCGAAGAGCCACTGGCGGCGTGCCAGCATGATCGCCGCGCCGACGACCGCCGCGAACAGGCTCAGCCCGGTCATGGACTCGAACTGGTTCTGGATCGCGAAGCGCTCCGCGACGATGCAGCGCAGCACGAAGCCGGTCGCGTGCAGGCCGATCGCGCCGACGAGCAGGAGGCTCCCGGTCCAGGCGAGCCAGCGCCGCCCGGTCCCGAACGCGATGAGCAGCGCGACGAGCGAGAGCGCGTAGGCCCAGTATCCCCACTCGAAGGCGTTCATGCGGTTGTACGCCAGTTCGAGCGCTCGCCGCGACTCCGGGTGCGTGCCGGGGTTGATCGCCGCGGCCGCCCGCGCGAGGTCCGCCGCCGCCGCGTTCACCCCGGCCGCGTCGGCGGCGCGCCACGCCTCCCCGAGCCGCAGCGCGGCCGTCCGCGCCGGGTGCTCCGGCGGCAACTCGCTCACGTGCCGCCACGGCAGGTCGCGGCTCTCCGGCGCGACGAGCAGGAAGTTCGACCCCCCGAACGCGATCAGGCGCATCGCACGGTCCGCGCGGTCCAGCCCGTCGCGGAACCCCGCCTCGCTCATGTGCTTGTCGCGGATCTCGTCGCCGAACACCAGGAGCATCCTCGGCGACACGCGCGTGAGGCGCATCCACCGCTCCTGCTCGTCGCGCTCGCCGGGGAAGGCCGCTTCGAGCATCGCCCGGCGCAGCGGCAGATAGTTGACGTGGATCACGGGTCGATCGACGTAGTGGTCCGGCGAGACCGCGAGGTCGATGAGCGTGAAAAGGGGATCGTGCCTGGCCTGCACGCCGTCCGGCAGCGGGTCCGCGTACCGGGAGCGCCCCGTCAGGTCGAAGACCGTCTCGCGGGCCAGCGTGTCCAGGATCTTGACGCGCCCGTTGTGGAAGACCGCGACGTCGCGCAGCGGCGTCAGGTCCACCGCCCGCTCGAACGCCAGTTTCTCCGCCGGCGTCGCCGCGGCGGCGGACGCGCCGGACGACCCGAACGGCTTGTCCAGCCGACCCGAATCGTCGGCGACCTGCTGCGTCTCGGGGTGCGCGTTGCCGGCGGGCGCGGTCTGCGCGCGCGAGGCCGGTCCGGGCAACAGCGCCGCCAGAACCAGCGCGGACACGATGAGCCTGGTCATGATTCCGCTCCCGCGGGTTGGCCCGCCCCCGTCGGCGCGAGCCGCACCGGCGGCCTGCACGTTCCCTCCGCCAGTTCACGCTGGATGCGGCGCTTGCGTCGCTGGAGGATCAGCGGCTTGACGTAGAACGCCCACGGGATCCCCACGCCCATCAGGATACCCCCCCCCGCGATCACGTGGATGCCCGGATTGTTCCCCACCTGGAGGATCGTGAACTGCGCGAACGGCCGTGGCAGCAGGCCCCGGTCCGCCATCTCCTGGGTGCGTCGCCAGCCCTCCGCGTCCCAGCCGGCCTGGCTGAACTTGAACTGCCGCGGGTCCAGCCCCGCCGAGAACCGCGTCGCCGCGTTGGCCGCCCACGACCGTCGCTCGTCCCAGCGCCAGGGCGCGCGCAGCGGCTCGTTCAACTTCGCCACGTGCTCGTACGCCTCGAAGTCCAGCGTCGTCGGCGTCACCCGCACGATCGACTGGTAATCCCGCGGCGCGCCCCGGTGGTCGTACGACAGCATCTGAAAGTCCACAAGCGACACCTCGAACCCCGGCAACGGGTGCTGTCGGCGTCCGAAGATCAGCACCACCCGCCGACCGTCCGGCAGCCGCACCTCGCGCTGCGTGTCCGGGAAGACGCCCGCCAGCGGGTAGCGATCGAACGGCAGCCAGACCACCCGGCTCCAGGTCGCGGGCGCGGCATCCGACAGCGGGTCCTCCGGCGCGGGCACGGAGACTTCGACGGCGAGCATCGCCTTGTCGTGCGTGCCCACCATCGAGCGGTCGCGGTTCAACTCCGGCACCGGAACCGGGCGCTCGAACGCCTCGGCGTGCTCCCACGCGGCCGCCACCACGAGCGTCACGTCGTAGGCGTCGGGGATGATGCGCTCGAGCCTCCCGCCCGGACCGAGCGAGCCGACCACGCGGACGACGCCGCCGGGCAGGCGCACGACCGCGCGCACGCCCTCGGGCGCGCTCGCTCCCTCCGGCTCGTCGAAATACACCTGCAACTGCGACGCGTCGATCAGCCCGAGCCGGATCGCCGGATCGGCGTCGCGCCGCAGCGGCCGCCCGTCGTCGCGCGCAACCTCCAGGATGTCCTGCGCGATCTCCGGGTACCGGTGGTACACGTACCGCGTGAACGGCGTGGGATCGTCCGCGCCCTCCGGCGGTTCGACCCGCACCAGCGCCACGCTGCTGCTCGCCCCGCGGTACCCCGGCGTGATGATCGGGAACGGCGGCTCGGGCGTCACGTCCTCGACGGCGAGGCGCCACCCCTCGACCTCGAACGCGTCGCCGGCTTGCACCGCGCGCACCACGCGCACCGGCCCGGCCCCGCCCGACAGTTCCACCGAGAGCGCGTACGTCGTCCCCGCGGGCACTTCCTCGGTCAGGTCCGCCCACCGCGCCGCGTCCATCCCCCGCACGTACTCCACCCCGAAGACGCCGTTGTCCGCCACCCGGTGCGGCGGCGAGGCGGGCAAGAGCGTGTACGAGAACGCGGCCCCCTCGCGCACGCGCCCCTCCTGGTCCGGCACGTCCGTGTGCAACTCCACGATCCGCAGCGGGTTCGCGGGGGTCGGGCCGGAAGGGGGGGGCGAGCGGAGCCAGTCCTGCATCGGCTCCGCGTAACTCGCGTACCCCACGATCCGCAGGCGGAGGTCCTCGTCCGTCGTCCCCAGCGGGGAGGGCGCGACCGGGATCGTGAGCGCACGGTCGCTCCCCTCGGGCAGCGCCACGCCGCGCCCGGCCGCCGTCAGCGCGCTCTCCCCCGCGCCCGCGCCCAGCCCGTAGTCGTTGTACCGCGGCACGCCGCGAATCGGCCGCTGTTCCCAGCCCCGGTACTGGCTGACGTAGAGCGCGACGTGCGTGTTGTCGTAGAACGCGCCGACCGGCGCGCCCGGCCGTGGCACGCCCCGCTCGTCCGGCGCGCCCGCCAGCAGGATCGCGTCCCCCTCACGCTTCTGCGACTGGTAGTACACGCTCCCCAGCGCGATCATCACGATCCCCGTGTGCACCGTCAGCACGCCGAGATTCACGAAGACGAACTCGATCCGCCGGACCGTCGCCACGACCATGTTCAGCACGAACGCCAGCAGCAGCAGCCGCATCGGCCACGCCGAGTAGAACTCCAACTCGCTCATCTCCACGCCGGGCAGCCGACGGATCGTGATCGACTCGTACTCCCGCACGAACGACGAGAACAGGCGCACCCCCGACCCCGTCGCCGGGTCGTAGTGGATCGCGGGCCACAGCGAGGAAGCCCACACCGCGGCGCCGATCCCCGCCCCGACCACGCCCGCGACAAGTCCGACCGTGAACCTCACGCCGCGCGACGCCCCGCGCAGCGCGAACCGCGCGATCAGCAGCAGCCCGGCCGCCGGCAGCACCGCCGTCACCACGAGCGTCGCCCCGTACAGCAGCCACGTCGGCGCGAGGGCGAGCAGCCCCAACGGGACGCTCGCGACGACGCCGTACAGCACCACGCAGGACAGCAAAATCACCGCCAGCGTGATGGAACTGAACGCGCGCAGCACGAACTTCACCGGCCAGGCCCACGCCGGGAAGTGCTCGTCGTCCCACTTCAGGCTTCGGCGCCACTTCGCGCTCATGCTGCTCCCAGGCCACCCGACCCCGACCCGTTCCGGTCTGACAGGATTATTTCCCGATCAGCAGCAATCGGGGCGCCCCACCACGAAGAATCGCCGCTTCAAGGGTAGGCGTGGGGGCCTGCGGCCCTCGACCCACAGACACAGCCACAAGCCCAGCCAGCCGCACGCCCGATCGCAGCAGGAACCCGTCCTCGTCCAGCCCCAGCGCTCGCGCCCCGTTGGTCGTCCCCATCGCCAGAACGGTCCGTGCGTCCGCCCCATCGCGGCGCACCAGCAGCCGCATCTCGTCCAGCACGCTCATCCCGCCGCGAGACGCCTCCGCGGCCTCCGCCGGCAGGTTCACGATCGAGTCCGTGCCCAGGCACACGTTGATCCCGGCCGCGAGCATGTTGCGGTACCTGTGCGGCCCGAACCGCTCGGTCGCGCCGAAATACGCCGAAGCGCGCGGGCAGTACGCCACGCTCACGCCGGCCCGCGCGAGGACCGCCAACCGCTCGTCGTCGGGGCAGTCGTTGACGTGGGCGACGATGAACGGCGCTCGCTCGAGCATCGGCGCGAGGTGGTCGATCGGGTGCAGCCCGCGCCCGAACACGCCCAGCAGCCGATCCTCCCACGCCCCGACGCGCTCCAGCAGCTCGCGCTGCGGCCCGTCCGCGGCTCCGACGAACCGTCGCTCCTCGACCGTCTCCGCCAGGTGCGTGCAGAGCGCCAGCCCGTACCGCCGCGCAACCTCAACCGCGTGCACGTAGGCCTCAGGCTCCACGGTGTTCGGTGCATGAGGCTGCAATCCGGCGCGCACGCGCGACCCGGCCGCCAACTCCCCCTCATGTTCCTCGAGAAACGCGTCCAGCCGCGCCAGCGATCGATCCCGCAACGCCCCTGCCGCGAAGAACTCCACGAAGGAGACGCCCGCCAGAGGCCCCTCGCGGAGCGTGCGCAGCGGGGCGATCGTCGGCCTCCCTCCCGGCGCGCCCGCGATGTCGCCGACCGCCACCGTCCCGCCCGCGAGGGACAGTTCCACACCCAGCCGCACGCTCCGGGCGATTTCGGTGTCGTCCTGCCGCCGACCCGCCCGGACCGTGTCGACCCACGAGACGAACCCGTCCTCCGGGTCGTGCTCCCGCGGCCCCAGGTGCGACAGATCGAGGTGCGTGTGGGTGTTCACAAGCCCCGGCAGCAGCACGTGCCCGCCCAGCGCGACCGCCCGGGCCGACGCCGCTCCGGGATGCCGCCCCACCTCGCCCGGCGTCCCCGCCGCCAACGCCTCGGCCCGGCCTGTGGGCGAGACCTCCACCAGGAGCGAGATCGGGGCCGCCACAAGACCCCTGGCGTCATACCCCGCATCCGCCGAGTACAGACGCAGACCCGGTCCGTGGGGGATGGCGGGCAGAATCGGCGCGGATTCCCGCACGATGGACGGCTCCGTGGCTGTCGGCCGATGGATAGGGCGGTAGGATGGGCGGGCCGGGACGGGGTGCGCGAGACGGATCCGACGCACCCGCCCCACGGCACACGGTACTCATTCGGCCGCCCGAACGATCGGCGGCGTGGAGGTCTGCACATGCGACACGGGAGAATGTGGGTTCGGAGCGTGCTGGCCCTCGCGCTCATGGGCGGGGCGCTGGGCGGATGCGTCAGCCGGGCGGAGTACGACCGGCTCATCGAGGCCAACCGGAGCCTCACCAACCGAAACCAGGAACTCCAGGCGAGTCTCGACGACTGCCAGAGCATGAGCGGCGACATGACAAGCCGGCAACTGGCGGCCGACGAGGCGGTCCGCTCGCTCCGCGACGAGAACGAACGCCTCCGCGGCCTGGTCGGCATGAGCGACGCCTCGCTGCGCGACCTCGAGTCGCAGTTGCGGTCGCTGCAACTCGGCGCGCTCGACCCCGAGACCGACCGCGCCCTGCGCGAGCTCGCCGCCGCGAACCCGGACCTGATCCAGTACGACCCGGGCCGCGGCATGCTCCGCTTCGCCAGCGACCTGACCTTCGACTCCGGGTCCGACGCGGTGAAGTCGGAGGCGAAGACGAGCCTCGCCCGCCTGGCCGATATCCTGAAGGCTCGGGCCGCCGCGGCCTATGAGGTCCACGTCGTGGGCCACACGGACTCACAGCCGATCAGTTCGCGCACGGCCGAGCGTCACCCGACCAACATGCACCTCTCCTGCCACCGCGCGATCTCGGTCCGGCGCGAACTCGTCAGCATGGGCGTCCCCGCGCAGAAGGTGAACGCCTCCGGCTGGGGCGAGTTCCGCCCGGCGGTCCCCAACACCGCGAGCGGCAACACGCCCGCGAACCGGCGCGTCGAGATCTACCTGACGCGTTCCACGGCTTCCGCCTCGGCCGCCCCCGCGCCGACGGCGGCCCCCGCCGCGCCCGAGCGCCAGCCCGACCCGACCAAGTGACCTTGGCGCCACCTCCCGCACCGTGCACAAACCGGGGCGATCCGCCCCGGTTTTTTCATCGCGGGCGGATCGGTGCGGGGGTGGCTTTCCGTTCCATCCGCCCCAGCGCAACCGCAACCACCGCCCACGCCGCGGCCACGGGGATGGCCACGAACCCCACCGCAACGCCCGCGTGCGCCAGCAGTTTCGGAACCCACGCCCCGATCGCGTCCCCCCCCCGATAGACGAATGTGTCGATGAACGGCTTGGACTTGTATTTCTCTTCGGGTCCGAGCCGCGCGAACAGCATCTCGCGCGCCGGCCGCCCCACCGCGTACTCCGTGCTCCGACGAACGGTCTGGAAGACCGTCAGCACGGCCAGCGTCGGCGCGGCCCAGAGCGCGACGAACCCCGCCAGCGTCAGCAGCGGCAGGATCGCCAGCGTCCACCCCAGCCCGAGCCGACGCACGAGCCGCGAGGTCACAAACGCCTGCACCAGCAGCGTCCCGATGTTGGCGTACAGGTCGATGTGCGCAAAGGTCGAGGCCCGTGCATCACGCCCCGCCACGCTCATCGAGACGATCCGCCCCTGCTCCATGTAGAGGAATGTCGACGTCAGCGTGAACGCGAACAGCACCACGCAGATGAGCGCCAAGTACGGCGAACGCCCGATCAGGCGGAGTCCCTCCCACACGCGCGGCCCAGGCTCCGGGCTCCCGGCCGCGGAATCCCGGACGCGCGCCCGCACGCCGCGCGCGAACCACACCGCCCCCTCGAGGAAGCCGCACGCGAGCAGCATCATCCCGGTCGGCCCGATCTCCTGCACCAGCCTCGCCGCGAGCAGCGATCCGCAAACCGCACCGAGCGTCCCGCCGACCCCGATCGGCCCGAACAGGCGCTTGGACTGCTGCGGCGACCACGCGTCGTTCATGTACGCCCAGAAGACCGAGATCACGAACAGGTTGAACACGCTCAGCCAGACGTAGAACGCGTACCCGAGCCACAGCCGATGCGGCTCGTCCATCACCACGAACAGCCCGGCGAACGCCAGCATGTTCAGCGCGAAGAACCGGTACGTCGCCGGGATGAAGATCCGCCGCGGGAACCGCGACACGAGCCACGCGAAGCCGGGGTTGGCCACGAACATCACCGCGAGCGTCGCCGTCATCAGCCAGGCGAGCCGGTCCCATCCACCCTCGACCCCCATCGCCTCGCGCACCGATCGCACGCAGTAGTACCCGCACAGCACGCAGAAGAAGTACCCGCCCGAGAGCAGGAGCGGCGCCCACTCGCCGCGCCGGACGGTTGTCCCGCCTGCGGGACCGTCCGCCTCGGCTTCGGACGCGGACTGGGCTTGGTCGCCGGGCATGAGCCCTCCTTCGCATGAACCGGCACGATACCGTCACGCCACCCGGTACGATGCAACCCCGCCAGTGCCGGGCGATACACCCCCGCTGTCCACCCCATTCCGGAGACGATCCATGCCCACCACGCGACGCGAGTTCCTGCAAGCCTCGGCCGCGCTCTCCGCCGGCCTCGCCTTCGGCGTCGCGCCCGCGCTGGGCGTGCGCACCGCCGCTGTCGCCGCCAAGCCGCTGCGCATCCTGATTCTGGGCGGGACCGGCTTCCTCGGTCCTGCCATCGTCGAGGCCGCCCTCGCGCGCGGCCACTCGCTCACCCTGTTCAACCGGGGGCGAACGGAGCAACGCACGGGGCACACCTTCGAAGGGCGCGAGCGTGTCGAGAAACGGAACGGGAACCGCGATCCTCGCCGGCTCGCCGATGAATCCGGCGAACCGGGACCGGACAACCCCATGGGCCTGACGCAACTGCGCGAGGGCGAGTGGGACGCCGTGATCGACACGTCCGCGTATTACCCTCGGGTGGTGAACGCCTCCGCGGAACTGCTCGCGGGCCGCGTCGGGCAGTATGTGCTGATCTCGACCGTGTCGGTGTACGCCTCGCACGCCGAGCCGAACGCCGACGAGAACGCTCCCGTCGGCACGATTCCCGACGCCACAGTCGAGCAGGTCACGGGAGAGAGTTACGGCCCGCTCAAAGCGCTCTGCGAGCAGGCCGCCGAGGCGATGATGCCCGGCAGGGCGACGATCGTCCGACCGGGACTGATCGTCGGGCCCGGCGACCCGACCGACCGATTCACGTACTGGCCCGTCCGGGTCGCCCGCGGCGGCGACGTCCTCGCCCCGGGCACGCCCAACGACCCGGTGCAGATCATCGACGTGCGCGACCTGGGCGAGTGGCTGGTGCACCTTGTCGAGCAGCGAACCTTCGGCGTCTTCAACGCCCTCGGCCCGGCAGGCGGCATGGGCATCGGCACCCTCCTGGACGCCTGCAAGGAAGCATCCGGGAGCGACGCGAACTTCCGTTGGGCGGACGCAGCCTTCCTGCGCGAGCAGGGCGTCTCCGGGTGGAGCGACATGCCGGTCTGGCTCCCGCCGGAGGGCGACACCATGGGGTTCGGACAGCGGAGTTGCGCCCGCGCGCTGGCGGCCGGACTCGCCTTCCGCCCGACGATCGCCACCGCGAAGGACACGCTCGCCTGGTGGAACGCGCAGCCGGAGGAACGCCGCGGACGACTCCGCGCCGGCATCACCGCCGACCGCGAGGCCGCCGTGCTCAAGGCGCTTGCGGAGCGCGACGGCGGTTGACCGCGACGCGGTCGGCGCGCACCATCTCCGCACGATAACCATGCCACAAGTTCACCGGAACGCAAGGCCCGGGCGGAGATTTTCCGCGCCCCCGCGCGGCCGCCCCCGCACGCGTTTTCCGGTCCTCCGCCCCCCCCGTGGCGGATCGTTCCGGGCGTGACGCGCGTGCCGTGTGTTCGTTTTCTTGCGCGTTTGCTGGCCGCGCCGGATGTGTGGTGTACCTTCCGAGTCAGACCCGTTCCGCTGCGTCGGGCGGCGGTCGTCGGACCGCAACCCGCGCTTCCTCCCCCCGGCGGTGCGTTCGGCCGGGCGGATCGGGCAGGAGGTACGCTCCATGCGCCGGACACATGCATCCTTCCTCGTGGCCGCGGCCTGCTTCGCCGGCGGCGCATCCGCTCAGGACGACCACTACGGCGACCGCACCTCGGACGCCGTCGCGAGCAACTCGGTCGCGACCGTGTCGCTCGTGGGGTTCGCGGGCGGGCAGTTCCGCACGCTCAACTCCGATGGCGACGCCCCCGTTCCCGTCAGCACCTTCGACGACCCGAAGTTCTACTCCATCGGCACCAATACCGTCCCGAACCCGAGCCAGGAGGACATCCTCGAAGCCGCCTGGTACGAGGTCGTCAACCCCCAGGGACAGTTCGTCCAGCTCGTCATCCGCTCACGCAACGGCAAGCAGTTCGTCCCGGTCGGCACGCAAGTCGACGGGCACACCGTCCAGGCCTTCTCCTACGAACTCGGCGGCGACGGGAACGGCATCGACTGGAAGGGTTGGATCTCCCACGTCTCCTGGACCGAGTACGTCATCAACTACAGCACCGACGGCGGACAGACCGCGTACTCAGACCCCACCATCTACGATCCCATCGGCGACTCGCACTGGAACGGCATCGACGTCCTCCACCTCGGACTCGAGGTGCCCGGCTCGGGCGTGAACTGGATCCAGGTCAACTACAAGATCGGCGTCGTGCCCGCTCCCGGCGCCCTGACCGGACTCGCCATCGCCGGTGGCCTCATCGCCCGCCGCAGACGCCGCTGACCAGCGCTCGCCCTGCACGGCGCACGACATCACGCAGCCACCCGACGGGCCTGCCGCGTACGCAGGCCCGTTTTTTCACGCTCGCCTGCCACCATCCCGCGGCGCAGGCGTTCCGCCCACGCCCCGTCCCCGGGGCTGCGTCCGATCACTCCAGCGGCACGAGCCGGATGTTCCGGAACTGGATCGGCGTCCCCTCGGATTGCAGCGCGATCGTGCCGGCGACGACCTCGGCCCCGGTCCCGTGATTCAGGACTTCACCGTTGACGATCAGCGTGATCTCGCCGCCGTTGACGATGATCTCGTACTCGTTCCACTCGCCGACAGGCCGCTCGGCGGCGTGGGACTTGACGATCCGCCGACCGCTCGTCCGGGCCGGGTCGCCGGCGATCTCGGTGCCGCCGATGCAGATGAAATCGCCCGCGTTCCCCGCGTGCAACTGGGCCTCGACCGAGCGCGGCCAGACCTTGTCATCGCCGACGACGCGCACAAGCACCCCGCTGTTGCCGGCCTGACGGGTCTCGGGGTCCCATCGCCACTCGACCCGCAGCACGAAGTTCGTGTAGGTCTCGGTCGTTCGGACGTACCCGGCCGGATCGCCGGAGCAGTGCAGCACGCCGTCGCGAACGGTCCACGTGCCGCTGTCGGCCTCGGTCCCGACCGCTGTCCACCCGTCGAGGTTCCGGCCGTTGAAGAGGGCGATCTCGCCCGGCATCGGCGCGTTGAGGTCGCGCACGCGCACGTTGCGGAACGAGACCTCGTCCCCGTGGTCCTGGAGCGCGAGGTGCCCGCGCGGCTGCACGCCGAAGCCCTGCATCTGCGCGAACTTGCTCCGCTTGATCGCGTCGGCCCACTCTGCGGTGGGCGACCCGCCCTCGTCGAAGGCCCGCACTTCCACGACCTTCAACCCGTTGAGCCAGTGCTGGATCACCCCGTTGCGGATGACGACCCGCGCATCGTTCCACTCGCCCGCGGGACGCGACAACTTCCCCTCGCCCGGGATGAACAGGTCGTACATCGCGCCGGCCGAGTGCGGATGATCGCCCGCCAGGTTGTGCCCGTGGTCGTCGAGGATCTGGAACTCAGGCCCCGTCTGCCACGTGTAGTCGCCGCGTTCGGCGACGCGGTAGATGATCCCGCTGTTCGCCCGCGGCGCGGTCCGGTACTGGAGCGTGAGGTCGAAGTCGCCGAACTGCTCGCGGGTGATGATGTCGCCGCCGCCCCCCCCCGCGGCGTGCGTCAGCGCGCCCTCGCTGAGCGTCCAGCCGGAGTCGGGGAACGCCTCGCGCCGGTACCCGCGCCAGTGCTTCGCGCCGTCCGGCCCCGTCAGCAGCGTCCACCCCTGCGCACGCTCGACCGCGTTGAGCGCGTCCGCGGCTGCCGCAGCGCCGGGTTGCGCCTTGAGGGGTGTGCAAATCGCGGCGGCAAGAACTGCGGACATCATGGGCTTCATGGCGGACTCCTCCCGGCGGCCCAGCACGCAAGCCCGTGCTTGCGGGACGGCCGCGAGGGAGAGCATATCCGACATGCCGCCGGCGCGCGAAAGGGGCGCGGGGGAAGGATCGCCCGCGCCCCGGGGGGCAGCCCCGCTCGTGCCCGGGGCCGCCCGGGGCCGCCGACACGCGGTGAGTGTCCCGCGCCCGGCAGCCCGGAGAGAGACGGACCTACTCGACGCGCTGCCAGTGGTCGATGAACTCGCCCTCGCGCGACGCCGTGATGGTGCGGTTCTTGAACGTCAGCCGCATCTCGCCCCGCAGCGGGAGGTCGAAGGCGACCGTGTCGCCCTCGCGTTCCACCCTGGAGGTCGCGGTGTTCCGCTCCGCGTCGCGTTCGGGCTTGTCCTCCGAGTTGACGACCAGGAAGTGGATGTTCTCCTCGGAGTAGTTCTCGTCGTTGATCGCGTAGCGGGCGATGGACGAGATCGAGTGGACGTCGCCGTCGCTCGTGGTCCAGTAGGCGTTGAGGTTGCGGTACTGCCGCGTGAACGTCAGCAGGCCGTCGATCTCCGGAGCGCGGAGCACCGTGCCGTCGGGCAGTTCACGCATCACGAGGCGGTACGTCCCCTCGATCGAGGGCGGCACGCCGGGTCCCGAAGGCTCGGGCACACCCGCCAGCACAGCCGCACCGATGGCGGCCCCACCGAGAACGCCCGTGAACGCTTTCGATCGCTTCATGGTGAGTCTCCTGTCGCCGGACCGTGTCCGGCCGCGGGTGCGACACGCGCGCACCCATCGCGCCCGGAACGCATCCGACGGAGTTCCCTGGCTGTCTCGATCCCACTCACACTCGGGCGAGCACGCTGCTCGCCGTCTCGTTGAAGTCGATACGCACCGCCCTCGCCGGGTGTTTACCCGGTTCGGCGCGGAACGCGCCCGGCGCACGCGCCACGCGGGAGACTTGACGAACGGGTCGGAGAGCGTTCGTATGCGCGTTCGCAAGACGGTCGGCGGACATCACGCGGGCTTGTGCGCGCGCACCGTCCCGCCGATCACCATCGCCGCGGCGAAGAGCATGAGGTCCTTGATGAGGTACTGGCCTTCGGGCGTCGGCCCGAGCGGGACGTAGTCGAAGCAGACGTCCGCGCGCAGCACGAGCGCGAGCAGCGTGCCGGGCAGGCGGATCGCCAGGAGGAGGAGCGCGAGCCGGTTGAGCCTGCGCACGATCAGCGTCAGCCCGATCGCCGCCTCCCACCAGCCGAGCGCGGGCACCATCACGTCCGGCGAGCCGAGGTAGATCGTGTGTGCCAGCAGCGAGGAGCCGGTCTTCAGTCCGAACACCTTCAGCAGCCCCATCCACGCGAAGTAGACGCCGAGCGTGACGCGGTGCGCGCCGTGCCCGTGCCGGTCCATCCACCCGGCGATCGCGGCGTCGAGACGGTCCAATCGGGTCGGGATCGGGGGCATGGTCGGACTCCTCGGCGGTGCGCGTGCGCGCACGATAGCCTCTGCGGCACGCCCGCCGGTCGGCGCGGCGTCCCGGGAGGCGAACGATGGCGTGGGCGATGCTCGTCGTGGCGGGGCTGTTCGAGGCCGGGTGGGCGTTCACCATGAAGCAGTCGCACGGGTGGACGCGCCTGCGCCCGAGCCTGCTCACCGTCGCCCTGATGATCGTCAGTTTCTACCTGCTCTCGCGCGCGATGAAGGACCTGCCCGCCGGCACCGCCTACGCGGTGTGGACCGGCATCGGCACGGTCGGCGTGGTCGCGCTCGGCATCGCCTTCCTGAAGGAGCCGATCACGCCCGCGAGGCTGTGCTTCATCGGACTGATCGTGGCGGGGATCGTGGGGCTGCAGGTGACAAATGGCAAATAGCAAATAGCAAATGGCAAATGGGGGACAGCGAGCGAGCGGTCAGGGGAAGTTGCGTTCGCGGCGTCGCTTCGGCGGGCGCTTCGGGAGCCAGCCCATGCGCGCGAACCAGATCACCATCGCCAAGGCCATGGCCGCCATGGCGAGCATGATTGTCGGATAGCCGAAGGCCCAGCGCAGTTCGGGCATGTTCCATGGGGAGGCGTCGGGGTCGAAGTTCATGCCGTAGATACCCGCGATGAACGTCAGCGGGATGAAGATCGTGGCGATGATCGTCAGCAGGCGCATGGCCTCGCTCATGCGGACGTTGACGGTGGAGAGGTAGAGGTCCACGAGGCTCGACGCGATCTCGCGCTGCGTCTCGACGAGGTCCATGATCTGGAAGGCATGGTCCGCGGCATCGCGGATGAACGGCCGCGTCTCGGCGCAGATGAGGACGTGCTCGCCCCTGTAGAGTTGCGTGAGCGCATCGCGCAGCGGCCAGACGGCGCGGCGGATGGTCAGCAGGTCGTGCTTCACCTGCTGGAGGCGCACGATGGTCTGCTCGGACGGCCTCGTCGCCGCCTCCTCGGCCAGCCGCTCGAGATGGTCGTCGAATGACTCGAGGAGGGGGAAGTAGGCGTCGAGCACGGAGTCGATGACCGCGTAGGCGAGGAAGTCCGGCCCTGAACGGCGGACTCGGTTCCGGCCGCGGCGGATGCGCTCGCGGACCGGATCGAGACAGTCGCCCTCGCGCTCCTGGAAGGTGAGGACGAACGACCGGCCGAGGAAGATCGAGAGTTGCTCGGTGTCGAGCGCGCCGCCAGCGGACTCTCGCGGCATGCGCACGACGAGGTAGAGGACCTCCGTGTACTCCTCGACCTTGGGCCGCTGGTGGACGTTGACGGTGTCCTCCAGCGCGAGCGGGTGCAGGCCGTAGGTCTCGCCGATGCGCTGGATGACGGCCGCGTCGCCGAGGCCGTCGACGTTGAGCCAGGTGACGCTCGCGTCGGGGGCCGGCGTCGGGACGTCCGTCGACGCGGGCCTGCTCTCTTCGAGGCTTTGCTCGCTGAAGCGCATGACCCGCAGGCTCGGGCGCGGCGCGTCCGGCTGGGCCTGGATCAGCCCCGGCGGCGAGCCGCGCGGAGGCCGCGTGAGCCGACGGACACGGGCGCGGAGTCTGAGCGGGAGCCTGGTCATCGGGCGTCTCCGTCTCACCCGGGCTGCGGCCGGGGCAAGTGACAGTGCCCCCTCCGGGGCAGGCGCGGGAGTGAGGGAAGTGAGGGGAGATTGCGAAGAGGGGGACAGGACCGAGTCAGGCGCCGGCCGTGGTCTTTGCTTCGTTGAGTTTCTTGCGGATCACGGTGTGGAGGATGCCGCCGTTGCGGTAATACTCGGCCTCGATCGGCGTGTCGATGCGACACCGGCAGGTGAAGGAGACGACGGAACCGTCGGGGCGCGTGGCGGTGACGGGGACGTCGCAGCGGGGGTCGATCGGGTCGGGGAGGTGGATGTCGAAGAGTTCGTCGCCGCGGAGGCTGAGAGAGGCCGCGCTCTGGCCGTCCTTGAAGACCAGCGGCAGCACGCCCATGAAGACGAGGTTGGAGCGGTGGATGCGCTCGAAGGATTCGGCGATGACGGCGCGGACGCCCAGGAGGTACGCGCCCTTGGCGGCCCAGTCGCGGCTGGAACCCATGCCGTAGTCCTTGCCCGCGAGAACGACGAGAGGGATGTTCTTGCTCTTGTAGCGCTCGGCAGCGTCGAAGATCCAGCAGACCGGCGCGTCGTCGAGCGTCGAGCCGCGGGTGAAGTCCCGGGTCCAGCCGCCCTCGGGGATCGTGCCGTCCTGGCCCGCGGCGATGCGGTTGCGCACGCGGACGTTGGCGAAGGTGCCGCGTGTCATGACGCGGTCGTTGCCGCGGCGTGCGCCGTAGGAGTTGAAGTCGGGCTTCTTCACGCCGAGGGAGAGGAGGTACTGTCCGGCGGGGGAGTTCTCGGCGATGGATCCGGCGGGGGAGATGTGGTCGGTGGTGACGCTGTCGCCGAGGTAGGCGAGGACACGGGCGCGGCGGATGGGCGTCGCGCCGGGCGAGGAGTCGCGCATGCCCTCGAAGAACGGCGGGTTCTGCACGTAGGTGGACTTCGCGTCCCAGGGGTACAGCTCGCTCGTGCTCACGGGCACCTTGTTCCAGGTCTCGTTGCCCGTGAAGACCGCGGCGTACTTCGAGGTGAACTGCTCTGGCGTCACGCACGCTGCCTTCACGGCCTGCACCTCGGCGTGGGTGGGCCAGAGGTCGCGCAGGAAGACGCCGCGCCCGTCGGGCGCTCGGGCGATCGGCTCGTGCATCAGGTCGAGATCGACGACGCCGGCGATGGCGTAGACGACGACGAGGGGGGGGCTTGCGAGGTAGTTGGCGCGGACAGCCGGGTGGACGCGCCCTTCGAAGTTGCGGTTGCCGCTGAGGACGCTGGCCACGACGAGGTCGCCTTGCTTGACGGCCTCCTCGATCTCGGGGGGGAGCGGGCCGGAGTTGCCGATGCAGGTTGTGCATCCGTAGCCGACGGTGTGGAAGCCGAGCGCGTTGAGGTCCTCGGTCAGGTTGGCCTTGTCGAAGTACTCGGTGACGACCTTGGAGCCGGGGGCGAGGCTCGTCTTGACCCAGGGCTTGCGCGTCAGGCCGAGGGCGCGGGCCTTGCGCGCGACGAGTCCGGCGGCGATCATCACGTCGGGGTTGCTGGTGTTGGTGCAACTGGTGATGGCGGCGATGACGACGGAGCCGTGCCCGAGCGTGATTTCCTGGCCGGGCCTCTCGGGCCGGCTTGCCTCTGTGAGTTTGACGCGGACGCCGTGCTCCCCGTGGTTGTGCCCTTGTGCGGCGTTCTCGGAGTTGACGGGCGCGCCCTTGGTCTGGCCGCCTTCGCCGGCCCATTCGTTGAGGTTGACGCTCTGACCGCGGGACTTCTTGCCGAAGGTGTCGACGAGGTCCTTGTGCCACTGCGCCTTCATCGAAGCGAGCGGGACGCGATCCTGCGGGCGGCGCGGGCCGGCGAGCGAGGGCTGGACGGTCGAGAGGTCCAGTTCGAGGACGGCGGTGAAGTCCGGGTCCGGCGAGCCGGGCGTCCAGAACATGCGGTTGGCTTTGCAGTACTTCTCGACGAGTTCGACGGTCGCCTCGTCGCGGCCGGTGAAGCGGAGGTAGTCGAGGGTCTTCCCGTCGACGGGGAAAAAGCCGACGGTCGCCCCGTACTCGGGGGCCATGTTGGCGATGGTGGCGCGGTCGGGAATGGAGAGTTCGGCCATGCCGGGGCCGAAGAACTCGACAAACTTCTCGACGACGCCGTATTCGCGGAGCATCTGGGTAACGGTGAGGACGAGGTCGGTGGCGGTGGAGCCTTCCGGGAGTCGGCCCTTGAGTTTGAACCCGATGACCTCGGGCGTGAGCATGTAGACGGGCTGTCCGAGCATGACGGCCTCGGCCTCGATGCCTCCGACGCCCCAGCCCAGCACGCCGAGGCCGTTGATCATGGTGGTGTGGCTGTCGGTGCCGACGAGGGAGTCGGGGAAGACGGCGGTGCTTCCGTCCTCCTCGTCGCGGGTGAGGACGCCCTTGGCGAGGTACTCGAGGTTGACCTGGTGGACGATGCCGGTGGCCGGGGGGACGACGCGGAAGTTGGCGAGCGACTCCTGGCCCCACTTGAGGAAGCGGTAGCGCTCGTTGTTGCGCTCGAACTCCTTCTGAGCGTTGATGGTGAGGGCGACGCGGGTGGCGAAATCGTCCACCTGGACGGAGTGGTCAATGACGAGGTCGCAGGGTACCGCGGGATTGATCAGGGCCGGGTCGCCGCCGAGGCGCTTCATGGCGTCGCGCATGGCGGCGAGGTCGACGACGCAGGGGACGCCGGTGAAGTCCTGGAGGACGACGCGCCCGGGCATGAACGGCATCTCGACGGGATCGACCTTCGAGGCGTCGTAGCCCGCCAGGCCGGCGACGTCGTCCTGCGTGACGATGAAGCCGTCCACGTTGCGGAGGACGGATTCGAGGAGGATTCGGACGGAATACGGCATCCGTTCGATGCGTGCGAGGCCCGCTCGCTCGAGGGCGCCGAGGTCGTACCAGACGAACTCGCCGGCGGAGGTGCGGAGCGTGCTGCGGGAGTTGAACGGGCTGCGGGGCATCGGCGGGTCTCCGGCGTGTCGTGCGTGTTTCTCTCACACTAGGAGGGGAGCGCTGCGGATGAAAGTATCGGCTGTTCTTGGCGGCTCCTGCCGGGGATATGCTGCGTGCCGTCGGCCGCCGCGCGGCCCGGAGGGCTTCCCGTGATCGACCTGCGATCCGACACGATCACCCGCCCGACGGCGGCGATGCGCCGGGCGATGGCGGAGGCCGAGGTCGGCGACGACGTGTTCGGGGACGACCCGACGGTGCGGCGGCTGGAGGAGCGCTTCGCCGGGCTGTTCGGAAAGTCGGCGGCGGTGTTCGTGCCCTCGGGGACAATGGCGAATCAGCTGGCGATCCGCGCGCAGACGGAGCCGGGCGACGAGGTGATCACGCACCCGGAGAGCCACGTGGTGCATTACGAGTCCGGCGCGCCGGCCGCGCTCTCGGGCGTGACGCTGCGGTTCGCGGACGGGCCGCGGGGCACGTTCGGTGCGGAGGCGGTGCGTGCGTTGATCCGGCCGCGCGACCCGCACTACGGCCCGACCGCACTCGTGACAGTGGAGAACACGCACAACCGGGGCGGGGGTCGGGTGTGGCCGATCGGGCAGTTGCGGGCGGTGCGGGAGGAGTGCCTGCGACTCGGGGTGCGGATGCACCTGGATGGGGCGCGGATCTGGAATGCGCACGCGGCTTCGGGCGTTTCGCTGGCGGAGTACGGGTCGCTGACGGACACGGTGTCGGCGTGCTTCAGCAAGGGGCTGGGTGCGCCGGTGGGGAGCGCGCTGGCGGGCGATGAGCGGACGATCGCGCGGGCACGCCGGTTCCGCAAGATGTTCGGCGGCGGGATGCGGCAGGCGGGGATTCTCGCGGCGGCGTGCCTGCACGCGCTCGATCACCACGTCGAGCGTCTGGCGGAGGACCACGCCAAGGCGCGTGCGCTCGCCGAGCGGCTTGCGCGCGTGCCGGGCGTGACGATCGATCCCGCCGAGGTCGAGACGAACCTCGTGTATTTCGGAGTCGATCCGCGGGTCGGCGGGGCGGAGGCGGTGTGCGCCCGGCTCGGGGCGGCGGGGGTGGCCGTGCTCTCGGAGGGGCCCCACCGCGTTCGGGCGGTGACGCACCTCGACGTGACGGCGGACGAGGTCGAGCGGGCGGGCGAGGTGATGGCGCGGGCGCTGGCCTGAGTCCGCCCGCGCGATCGGCACAATCGGCACGACCGTCAGGGTCCGCCCGAGTTCGCGGGCTTGCGCTGCGGGGCGGTCCGTGCCCTGCCGATACCTCGATGAGGCGCCGGGCCGGAGTGGGCGACGGCGGTGCGCACCGGGAACCCCGGCCGCGGGTGAGCGCGATGGCTTCAACGAACAACGACCATGACCGTGCGATCGATGGGATCGAGCAGGCGCCCGACGGTGCGCCCGGGCTGGACGCCGAGGGCATTCTGGAAGTCGTCTCGACGATCGAGGGGCGGCTCGATGAGGTCCGGCGGATCCACGAGCGGCAGGAGGCGGAGCGTGCCGCGCTCGAACAGCGCGAGGCGGAGGCCGCCGAGCGCGAACGGCAACTGGCGGAGCGAGCGAAGCGGATCGCGGAGTTGACGCGGGAACTTGAGGAGCGGCGGGCCGCCCTGGACGCGGAGCGCCAGACGGCGGTGGCGGAGTTGGAGGCGGCGCGGGCGGACCTGGCTTCGGCGCGTGCGCGTGCGGCGGAGACGGCGGCGGACGGGCAGGCCGCGCCGGGTGAGGCCGAGCGTGCGGAGGCGCGATGCACGGAACTGGAGGAGGAGTGCGAGCGGCTCCGTAAGCGCATCGAGGAAATGCGGGACGATCCGTACCGGCAGCAGGCCGAGCGCGAAGAGGTTCGATCGCGGCGCGCGGCGAGGCAGGTGCGCTGGTCGGCGGCGATGCGGTCGTGTGCGCTGGCGCTGATCTGGATGAGCCTGGCGGGGCTGGTGGCGCACGCGGGGTGGATCGGACTGACATACTCATCGCCGGAGCAGGCGGCGATGTCGCTGGGGCTGGGGTTCGCGGCGGTGTTCTTCGGGGCGATGACGGTGGCGCGCCGACTCCTGGACCCGCCCGCGTTGGCGATCGGCGCGCTGGGGGCGACGTTCGGCATCTGGTTCCCAGAATGGGTGGGGGCGATCGAACTGGCGATCCAAACCTGGAGCCTGCCGCTCGGCGGGCTGCCCGAGGCGGTGATCCCGATGATCCCGGTGAGTTTCGCCGTCGCCACGACCGCGCTGGCAATGGCGGTGGCGCTGTTCGCGCTCACGGGGTCGGGGACCGTGCTGCTGCTGGCCGCGTTCGGTGCGGCGGCGTGCTCGTTGCTGGCGATCATGCCGGATCGTTCGGGCGTGACGGTCTTCGGAGCCGCGGTGCTGTGGAACGCGCTGATCGCGACGGGGCTGACGCGGTGGGCGGTCGGCGTTCGCGGGGGGGCTTCGGCGACGGGTTCGAGCGCGGTCGGGGAGTAGTGAGGAAGCCCTCCCTGATGGTCGCGGCTCGTTTTCGTTTCGATTCAAGCGGGGGTCGGGAGGAGGCCCGGGGGGGCGTCGCCCTCGGTGTCAGTGCGCGGCTCACTCGCGGGACGGTCGCCCGGGGCGCGCTTGCGGGCCTCGGCGGCGAGGAGGTCCGCGGTGGTTGAGCGGCCGAGCGCCTCGCCGCGCATGAGCCGGAGCACCTCGTCGCCGGAGAGCGTCTCGTGCTTGAGGAGGGCCTGGGCGACGGCCTCGACCTTCTCCCAGTTCTCGTTGAGCATGCGTTCGGCGTCGCTGTAGGCCTCGTCGACGAGTCGGCGGACCTCGTCGTCGATGATGCGTGCGGTCTCCTCGGAGTAGCCGCGCTCGGTGAAGAAGGACTCGCGGCGGTCGTCCGCGCCGTAGCGGACGAAGCCGAGGCGTTCGCTCATGCCCCATTCCTCGACCATGACGCGGGCGAGGCGAGTGACCTGTGTGATGTCCATCGCCGCGCCGGAGGAAACGTCGCCGACGGCGCGCTGCTCGGCGATGCGTCCGGCGCAGGCGACGCGCATGGTGGCCTTGAGGTACCGGAGGCTGTATCCGAGGCGGTCCTTCTCGGGGAGGCTGAAGGTTGCGCCGAGAGCCTGGCCGCGCGGGATGATGGTGACCTTGTGGAGGGGGTCCGCGTCCTTGAGGAGGGCCTGGAGGACGGCGTGCCCGGCTTCGTGATAGGCGGTGGCACGGTTCTCTTCCGCTTCGCGGACGCGGCTCTTACGGGCGCGGCCGAACTTGACCTTGTCGCGCGCCTCTTCGAGGTCTTCTTGCTCGATGAAGTCCTTGTTGTGCATGGTCGCGGCGATGGCCGCCTCGTTGATGATGGCGGCGAGGTCCGCGCCGCTGAACATGGGCGTCATGCGGGCGAGGCGTTCGAGGTCGACGTCGGGGCCGAGTTTCACCTTCTTGGCGTGGACGCGGAGGATTTCGAGGCGGCCCTTGACGTCCGGCAGCGGGACGACGATCTGGCGGTCGAAGCGGCCGGGGCGGATGAGGGCGGGGTCGAGCACGTCCGGGCGGTTGGTGGCGGCGATGACGATGACGCCGTCGACGGGGGTGAAGCCGTCCATCTCGACGAGGATGGCGTTGAGGGTCTGCTCGCGTTCATCGTGGCCGCCGTGGGAGAAGCCGGAGCCGCGCTTGCGTCCGACGGCGTCGATCTCGTCGAGGAAGATGATGCAGGGCGCGCTCTCCTTCGCGCTCTTGAAGAGGTCCCGGACGCGGCTGGCGCCCACGCCGACGAACATCTCGACGAAGTCGGAGCCTGAGATGGAGAAGAAGGGGACGTCGGCCTCGCCGGCGATGGCCTTGGCAAGGAGCGTCTTGCCGCAGCCGGGTTCGCCGATGAGAAGGACGCCGCGGGGGATGCGTCCGCCGAGTTTGGTGAACTTGCGCGGGTTCCGCAGGAACTCGATGATCTCGCCGACTTCGTCCTTGGCCTCGTCGATGCCGGCGACGTCGGCGAAGGTGACGCCGGTCATCTCCTTGTTCATGACGCGGTGTCGGCTCTTGCCGAAGGAGCCGAGCATGCCGCCGGGGCCGCCGCTGGCGTTGCGCAAGCCGCGGATGACAAAGAACCAGATGATGAGGAGGATGAGGACAAGGGGGCCGAAGGTGAGGAGGAAGGGCATGAAGGCGGAGGGCTGCTGGATCTTGGCGCGGTTGTCGGTGATCTCGAGCACGCGCTTGGTGACGGTCTCGCCCGTGGCGGTGTTGAAGGGGACGGAAAGGGCGGTCTCGGAGCGGCTGTCGGGTCCGGGCTTCTGGCGGGCGATGACGGCGTTGCTGCGGATAACGACGCTGTCCTCGACGATCTGGCCGTCGGCCCAGTGGGTCTCGAACTGGGCGAGTGTGATCTGCTGCCCGCCGCCGGGGGAGTTGAGGAACATGAAGAGGAGGACGGCGATGAGGAGAAGCGAGACAAGCCCGAAGAGGCCACGGCTGGGCTGCGTGCCGCCGGGCTTGCCCTGACCGGGTGGGCCGGCGGGCTTCTGATCGCGCGAGCGGTCGTCCTGGCCGCCGCCCTGCTGCGCGAAGGGGAGCATCAGGTGCGGCGGGGTGTCGGCGCGGTCGTGGCGCTGGTCGTTGCGCATCGGGGACGGGTCTCCGAGAACTTCTTCGGACCGGATGGCCTCGTGGTTCACCGCTGGACGGGAAACGGTAGGCGTTGGCCGGCCCCGGTTCGACAGCGCGAGAGTTTCACCAGTTGGCGCGGAGTTCGGCGACGATGTCGCGCGAGAGTTCGCGGATGGCCTCGTTCTGGCCGACTTCCAGGCGTTCCTGGACGCCCCGATGGGGGACGAAGGTGGCGAAGGCCGAGAAGTTGCGGCGGCTGACGATGGGCTGTCCTGTTCGGTTGTCCATCCACTCGAACTCGACGGTGATGCGGACGCCCTGCTCCTGGACAAGGCCGGTGGCGCGCTGCCGGGTGATGCTCTCGAGGTCGGAGCGGGTGATCGCGCCCCGGAGCGTCGTCGCCGCTTCGCCGGAGCGGACCACTCGCCAGGGAGTGGTGCGCTGGATCTCCTTGACGATGGCCTCCGTGAGCCGCGCCTCCATGCCGGTGGAGAAGGTGCGGTTCTCGAAGATCGGAACGGCGACGGTGCGGACGTGGGGATCGTGGGTGGTGGCGAAGGCGTAGCCGGAGCGTGGGTCGGAGGAGCAGCCGCCCGAGAGTGCGCACGCGACGAGGACGAGGACGATGATGGCCGCGCGATTCACGGCTGGTTGCTCTCCGTTTGGGGGTTCGCGTCGGCCGGCTCGTCGTCGTCGTAGTACGGCAGGTCGCCCGCGCCGGCCTCGAGGTCGGCGGGTTCGAGCCAGCCGTATTGCTCGAGGACGGCGATGGCCCTGCTCGCGGCGACGGTGTGGGGGTGCCGACGGGCGAGGCGCTTGAGCGCCATGCGTGCGCTCACGCCGTCGCCGCGGGCGAGGTACCAGCGGGCGGCGGCGAGCCGCTCGGCCGCGGCGGACTCGTCGATGCGCGCGAGGAGAGCCTCGGTGATCCCGCCTTCCTCGGCGTCGGCCGGGTACGCGGCGCGGAAGTCCTCGATGAGGGCGCGGGCCTCGACGAGGCCGGTGCCGTCGTACTCGGGACCCTTGAACCGTCCGAGGTTGGCGTAGATGCGTCGGAGCATGGCCTTGCGGCGGTGCTGGCTCTGGGGGTAGTTGGTGAGGAAGATGCCGTACATCTCGGCGGCCATCTCGAGTTCACGCTCGCGGTAGAAGTAGTCGGCGAGTTCGAGGGCGGCTCGCTCGGCGATCGCGCTGCCGGGCAGCCGCTCCTGGACGCGCATGAGGAGTTCGACGCCGATGGTCTTGCCGCTGTCGATGCGGATGCCGAAGACCTTGCGGCGCAGGCCGTGGAGGTAGCGCGTGCCGATGTCGAGTTCGCGTTCGACGGCGGAGGCGAAGGCAGCGGAGCCGGGGAAGGAGTTGATGACCATCTCGTAGTCGTAAAGGGCCTTGTACTCGTCGCCGCCGGCGGTCAGGACGTCGCCCCGGAGGAGGTAGGCCTCGGCGAGCCAGGGGCTGTCCGAGCGCTCGTTGTCGTTCAGCCACTTCGTCACGATCGAACGCGCGGCCTTGGTGTCGCCAGCGGCGAGCAGCCGCCGAGCCTCGGCGATGCGACCCTCGTCGGAGTCGGGATCGGGGACGCGGGTGCGGACCCAGTCGCCCGATTCGTCGAGTTCGTAGGTGGACTGCTGGGCGTGGGCGGCGCAGGCCGCGAGAAGCAGGGCCAGGCAGGCCGCGAGCGTGGGGATTCGGCTGCGAGGGGGCATGGGAGGAAGCATACCCGGGGCGCAGGTGCAGCGGGCTGCGCCGGGGGCACGCGACAGCGCCTTCACCGGAAGGGACACAGGCGGGACGCCTGTGCCACCGTTGCGCCGCGTTCAATCGATCGGCTCCATCCCCTGCATGGCGCGAAGATAGTTGATCTGTCCGAAGTGGTAGGCGTCGTGGGGGAGGAACTCGGCGAGGGCGTCGTTGGCGGGGTTGGGGTCGCGCAGGGCCGCGGCGATGCGGGCGTGGGTGTCTTCCAGGCGGCGTTTGGCTTCGGCCCACGCGGCCTCGGAGCGGTCGGTGATCTCGGGGAAGTTGAGGCGGGCGCGCTCGTCGGGGGTGGGGCCTTGGCCGGTGCGGGCACGGCGGAGCGCGACCTCGCGCCAGAAAACCATGTGGAGGACGATCTGCCAGATCGAATGACGACCGGGTGCGGGCGACCAGGCGGCCTGCTCGGCGGTGAGGCCGTCGAGCGAGGCGCGCCACGAGGCGGCCCAGTGGCCCTCGGTGAGGACTTCGTCCCACCAGCCGGCGAAGTGCGAACGGGTTGCGGGGTGCATGGACCAGGCTCCGGGTGATCGAAGGATGGCGCCGAGCGCTACTCGCGCGGGCGCAAAAGGATTGCGCTGAGGACGCGGTCGCGGACGTAGGTGTCGAGCGGCTCGCGGTACGGTTGCTCGGCGAGGGAGTCGGCGATGATGACGCCGTCGCCGTCGAGGGCGGCAAGCACGAGCCAGTGGAGCGAGTTGACTCGCACGAGGACGAGAGCGGGGTGGCCGGATTCGAGGTGTGCGCGGATTGTCGGCAGGGCTTCGGGGCCGCCGGTGGGGACGATGGCCGCGTCGAACCCGTCCTGCCGCGCGACGCGAACGATGTCGGGGTGTATGGCGCCGAGTGACTCGGGGTCGAAGTTGGTGGCGGGTCTGTCGACGCCGAGCCGGAATCGGAGGCGCGCGATGTCGGGATCGACGCCGTAGGCGCGGTAGACGCTGCGCAGGCTGTGCAGGCCGCAGGTGTGGGGCTCGTCCTGCGTCTCCGGAACGATGGCTGACGGGAGGTCCGCAGGAGCGAGCAGCCCCGGCGCCGGGCTGTACTTGGCCGAGTAGTAGCGCGGCGAGCCGACGCAGAAGCCGAGGAGGACGAGGACCGGGAGAGCGCCAGCGATGGCGAGCACGATGAGGCGAGTGAGTCTCATAGGGAACTTCTCGCGCATGTCGAGGCGAAGAGATCAGGCCGCGAACGAGCGGACTTCTACATCGACGCCTGATGACGCGGCTGCGTGGGCCTGCCGGAGGAGGGCGGCGGTTACTTCTTCGCTGACATACTGCTCGCCGCAGTTGTCGCAGACCTCGGCGGGTACGCCTCGAAAGACGATGGTCGTGGACTCACCGGGCCGGACGCCCGGTCGGTCGAGAGCCACCGTGACCGTGGCTGCGCGGGTGCTACCTTGTCGGCAGATGGGGCACTTCATAGGCTCTTTCGAATGCGGAACCCGTTGTCCCAGCGTTCGGGGTCCGGTTCGTACACCGTGATCACGATGATCGTATCGCCCTCCTCGTCGAAGGCGGCGACGACGTGCAGGGGGCGGCCCTCGACTCACCCCAGGATCAGCCGGACGGGGTGAGGCGATTCGTCCGCTCGGTCTTCGATGACCTCACCGGTCTCGAGCACTTCGCGGACGTCGGTCTCTGACACGAGCCAGCGAAACATCCGCTGGACAGCATGAACGCGGAGAATCAGGCGGGGAGAGTCGGCCATCGGTCCATCAGATTACCGAGTCCTGCTTGGGGATGTTGTGGGCAGGCGCCGTGTTCAGAGCCACGAGCCGGCCTCCGACGTGCTCGCGTTGGAGGCGTCTGGCCTCGTCAGCGTCGGCGTAGTCGCTGTGGCAGGAGAGCTTGCCGGCGGCCGGCTCTGCCTCGCCCGATGCCTCGTGCCCGGTGCCGGGCACGCTCTTCTTGGTCGCCAGTTTGTGGATCTCGTCGGGGGAGAGGACGCCGCGCTGGCGGAGGATGTCCTGTTGTTCGGGCGTGAGGGGGGCGGAGCGTGCGGGCGCGCCCGGGGTTGCGCGGTCGCGGCCGCCGAGGCGTTCGAAGCCTTCGGCCTTGCCGCTGGCGAAGTCCTGGATTTCCTTGCTGATGCGGACGGAGCACCAGTCGTGGCCGCACATGGCGCAGAAATCGGTGTCGACGTCGAGGTCCTCGTCGTGGTAGGCGCGGGCGGTGTCGGGGTCGAAGGCGAGTTCGAAGTGCTTCTCCCAGTTGAGCGCAGCGCGGGCCTTGGTGAGTTCGTCGTCGCGGTCGCGCGTGTTGGGAATGCCGAGGGCGACGTCGGCGGCGTGGGCGGCGATGCGGTACGCGATGCAGCCCTGCTTGACGTCGTCGCGCTTCGGCAGCCCCAGGTGCTCCTTGGGAGTGACGTAGCAGAGCATGCTCGCGCCGTGGTAGGCCATCGCGGTGGCGCCGATGCAGGAGGTGATGTGGTCGTAGCCGGGGAACATGTCCGTCACCAGCGGCCCGAGCACGTAGAAGGGCGCGCCGTGGCAGAGGCGTCGCTGGATTTTGGCGTTGTACTCGATCTGGTCGAAGGGGACGTGGCCGGGGCCTTCGATCATGACCTGGACGCCGTGGCGCCAGGCGCGTTCGGTGAGTTCGCCGAGGGTTTCGAGTTCGGCGAGTTGTGCGTCGTCGGTGGCGTCGGCGAGGCCGCCGGGGCGCAGGCCGTCGCCGATGCTGAAGGTGACGTCGTATCGGCGCATGAGGCGGCAGATGTCGTCCCACATGTCGTACATGAGGTTTTCACGCCCGTTGTGGAGCATCCACTTGGCGAGGAGGGAGCCGCCGCGCGAGACGATGCCGATGAGGCGGTTGCGGACGTACTTGAGGTGTGCGCGTCGGACGCCGGCGTGGATGGTGAAGTAGTCGACGCCCTGGCGGGCCTGGCGTTCGAGCATCTCGAGAACGGCGGCCTCGTCGAGGTCCTCGAGCCGGCGTCCGATGATCATGGAGTAGATGGGGACGGTGCCGATGGGGACGGTCGAGTGGCGGCAGAAGGCCTCGCGGCACTCGTCGAGGTTGCCGCCGGTGGAGAGGTCCATGACGGTGTCCGCGCCCCAGCGGACGGCCCAGTCGAGTTTCTCGAGTTCCTCCGCGGTGCCGCTGGAGATGGGGGATGCCCCCATGTTCGCGTTGACCTTGGTGCGGCTGGCGCGCCCGATGCACATGGGGTCGAGGCGGTGGGCGAGGTGGTTGATGTTGGCGGGGATGACCATGCGCCCGGCGGCGACCTCGTCGCGGACCTGCTCGGCGGTGAGGTGCGGCTCGCGCTCGGCGACGCGGCGCATCTGCGGCGTGATGACGCCGAGACGGGCGTGGTCGAGTTGGGTGCGGGGAGTCCAGAGTCCTGAGGCTTGAGGCTTGAGGCCTGCGGCCTGCGGCGCGGGGCCGGGAGCGGGGACGGCGCGGATGAAGCGGCCGATCTCGGGGTGGTTGTGGCCGGCGCAGCCCGTGGCGTGGTCGGGGGCGGCCTCGATGGTCCAGCCCTCGGGCAGGAAGTCCCAGGCGGTGCGCGGCGAGGGGGGGGGCATGCCGGGGGTGTCCGGCGAGGAGAAGGCGAGCGGGCCGCCGAGGTCGGGGGCGTTGGCGAAGGAGCCGGGCGTGGTGGCGGTCGGCTCGCGGCCGGGGTTGGACGCGCCGCGGCGCGGGACGGCGAGGCGCTCGGTGGGCCGGAGCGCGTCGGGGTTGATGGCGAGCGAGTTGTCAGCGTGATTCATCGCATTCCCTCCGCCGGTGCGAACCGGATCAGGTTCAACGGGTGCGTCTCAGCGGCTGGGTGGTCGCTCACTCCGCGGTGAGCGCCGCCACGGCGTGGCGGGCTACCCGGGGCCGCGCCCCGTGCGTTCGTGGGCAGTATAGGGGGGCGGTCAGACGTGCTCGTAGGCGAGTTCGCGCTTGACGCGGCGGCCGACCTCGCTCGCGGAGCGGCGCCCGAGGGTGTCGCGGTGCTGTTCGGCCCAGGCGGTGAGGGCCTTCGTGCCCGCGGCGGGGGCGTCGGAGTCGAGCAGGCCGCGCATGAGGCCGGTGATCTCCTCGCGGGTGATGATGACGTCGCCGACGACGGGGGAGAGTGCGCGTGCGACGGCGAGGCCGAGGACGGACGGGACGCTGATGACGGCGCGTCGGACGCCGAGAATGCGAGCGAGCGTGCGGACGAGTTCGCGGTAGGTGAAGGCCTCGGGGCCGACTGCGTCGGTGGTTGCGGCGCCGTCGCGGTGGGCGTGCTCGACCATGAGGTCGGCCATGTCGTCGACGTGGAGTGGACGGAGGCGGTACTCGCCGTCGCCGAAGAGGCCGAAGACGGGCATGTGCCGGATCGCCCAGGCGATGTTGTTCACGAGGATGTCGCCGCGGCCGAAGAGGACGCCGGGGCGGACGATGGCGTGCGGCGTGCCGAGGGCGCGGAGCGCGTCTTCGAGTTCGTGCTTGCCGCGGTAGTAGGCGAGGTCGTCGGCCTTGTCGGCGTGGAGGATGGAGACATGGACGATGCGGGCGACGCCGGCGCGACGGGCCGCCTCGAAGAGGGACTTCGTGTTGGCGACGGCGGTGTCGAAGTTGAAGAGGCGGTGGTTGTAGCGGACCCAGTAGGTGTTGTAGAGGACGGCCGCGCCGTCGATGGAGCGGGCGAGGGCGTCGGCGTCGTGGAAGGCGAGGGGGTGGATGTCGAGCCTCTCGCCGAAGGGGTTGGGGCGGTTCGGGGAGTTGGTGAGTGTGCGGACGCGCACGCCGCGGGCGAGGAGACGCTCGGTGACAACGCGGCCGGTGTAGCCGAGCGCACCTGTGACGACGTGGAGGGGGTCGGGGGGCATGGGGGGAGTGTACCTGACGACAGAGCGCGAGCGGATCGCGGTTGCAGGCTGCGCCGACCGTCGGGGAGTTGCGTGGCGTGTGCCGATGCGGATATGATGTCGGCACGTGCTGAGGGGCACGGGAAGGTGCGAGAGCGGCGTCTGTTCTGTTCGATACAGTGGCCATGGCAGATCCCACTCCGTACTTCCGGAACCGTTACTACTTCCGGCTGAACCTCCGGCGACACGAGCACCTTTCCACGCTGGGTCTGGCGCTTCATGGGCGCACCGTGCTCGAGGTCGGGGCGGGGATCGGCGATCACACGGAGTACTTCCTTGATCGCGGGTGTCGCGTGACGGCGACCGAGGGGCGCGAGGACAACGTGGCGTTTCTCGCGGAGCGCTACGGCGACGACGACCGCGTTGACGTGCGGAGGCTCGATCTGGACGATCCGGGAGATGGGTGGTCGGGCCTGGCGGATCGTTGGGAGGTCTGCTACTGCTACGGGGTTCTGTATCACCTGAGCAGGCCGGCGGAGGCGCTCCGGCTGCTGGCTCCGCTCACGTCGTCGATGCTGCTGCTCGAGACGGTGTGCGCGTACGGCGACGACGAGAGCGTGAACCTCTGGGAGGAGAGCGATGCACGGTGCTCCCAGTCGCTGCGGGGGACGGGGTGTCGTCCGACGCGTGCGTGGGTGTGGAACCGATTGGGGGAGTTGTTCGAGCACGTGTACGTTCCGGTGACGCAGCCGTGGCACGATGAGTTCCAGATCGACTGGACGCCGCGTCCCGGCAACCAGAGGCTGCTGGGGCGTGGGGTGTTTATCGCGTCGCGCGAGCCGTTGACGAATCCGCTGCTGTCGCCGGAGTTGGTTGTACAGCAGCGGAGGGGGTAGGGATGAGCGGATCGGTGACGGGACTTGACGCGGTGTTCCACTCGCCCGAGGCGCTCCGGCTGAACGCGCGGCGTCTGGAGCACCTCGCGTCGCTCGGACTTCCGGTCGAGGGGCGGCGCGTGCTCGAGGTCGGGGCCGGGATCGGCGATCTCTCGGAGTTCTTTCTCGACCGTCAGTGCCGTGTGACGGTCACGGACGGACGGCGTGAGAACGTCGCTGCGGCGGCGAGCGCGCTCGCCCACTGTCGGCGAGCGGAGACCGGCTTTCTGCATCTGGACTCGCTGCCGCGGCAACCGGCGGCCCGGCACGAGATCGTGTTCTGCTACGGGGTTCTCCATCTGTTGTCGAAACCGGCGAAGGCGATCGAGTACATGGCCGCGGCGACGACGGATTGTCTGCTGTTGGAGTGCGAGGTCTCGTTCGGTGAGGAGCCGTTGTCCCGGAACGAACCCGCGTCGGTCGAGGGACCTGCCGGGCCGTTGTCGGGCGGACAGTGTCGGCCGACGCGTCGATGGGTGTTCGACCGGCTCGCGGCGCGGTTGCCTCACGTTTACATGCCGACGACGCAACCCTGCCACCCGCACTTTCCGGTTGACTGGCGTTCGGAGCCGGAGACCGCGAGTCCCGCGAGGGCGGTCTTCGTGGCGTCGCGGTGGACGATCACGTCCGATCGGCTGCTCAGCGACCTGCCGAGTGTGCAGGAGCGGTTCGAGCGTCCGGTGCCGCCGACGGATCGGGCGTGATGCCGGGCGTTGCGGTGAGCCGGTATGCTCTGGGCATGAAGCGAGCACTGGGTGTCGGAATGGCGTTCGTCGCCGGGGCGGTGGCTTGTGCGAACGACGGATTGTTGATCGTTGCGCCCGCGGAGTTGGCGGGCGCGCTGGGGGAGTTCGCCGAGTTCAAGCGCGAGCGGCTGACGACGACGCTGGTGACGCTCGAGGATGCGCTGGCCGCGGGCGAGGGCGCGGACGACGCCGAGCGGCTGAAGCGGTATCTCTACGCGCGGTGGCGCGAGGTGGGCGTGCGGTACGTGCTGCTGGTGGGGGACGCGGACGTGATGCCGGTGCGGTACATGGTCCTGGATCGGTGGACGGAGCCGGCGTTCCACTACGCGTTCTACCCGAGCGACCTGTACTACGCCGACCTGGCGAATCGCGACGGGTCGTTCGAGGACTGGAACGGGCGCACCGACGGGTTCCACGCGCACTACTTCGGCGAGGTGCGCGGCGAGACGAACAAGGACGACCCGATCAACTTCGACGGCGTGGATTACAGGCCGGAGGTCGGACTGGGTCGGTGGCCGGTGAGTACGCCGGAAGAGGCGAGGCTCATCGCTGAGAAGACGATGCGCCATGAGCGGGCGGTCGAGCGGGGCGAGGGTGAGTGGCTCGGGCGGGCGGGCCTGGTGATGGTGGGCGGGTGGGTGGATGCGCGGCCCCGGTTCGAGGCGGTGCGGTCGCGGCTTGAGCCTGCATGGAACGTGGAGCGGATGTACTACGAGGGAGGGGCGTACGGCGTGGCGGAGCCGACGGAGCCGGGGGTGGTCGATCTCATCAACGGCGGCGTGCGCCTCGTGCTGCACGCGGGGCACGGGAACGACGACCTGTGGGAGCATTGCCTGAGCGTGGGGAGCCTGGAGCGGATGCGCAACGCGGAGACGCTGCCGGTGATGATGTCGGCCGGGTGCTCGACGGCGCGGTTCGCGACGCTGCCGCCGTACGAGGCGTACGAGGACGCGAGCGGCGTTCGGCACGCGGGGACGAACAACGGGCAGGTGTTCACCGGGCCGCCGCCCGCGCCGGCGTGCTACGCGCGGGGCGAGTTCAACCTGACGGGCTTGGGGGAGCGGCTGGTGCGCGCGGGCGAGGGGGGGGCAGTGGCGTACATCGGGTGCAACACGGGGAGCCAGCCGTGCGGGCTGACGCTGATCGACGGGTTCGTGGACGGACTGACCACGATCGAGGGGGCGCGGCTCGGGGACTGCTGGGCGCACGCGGTGTCGTTCTACTACGAACGAGAGAACCTGGCGACGATCGCGCCGACGGAGAGTTGGTACCCGGCGAGCGTGTTCTTCCAGGGGATGAAGTTCATGCTCTTCGGGGACCCGTCGCTGCCGATGCGGAGGGAGTAGGAGGCTCACGCGGAGGCGCAAGGGCGCGGAGGGGGTCAGGATGTGGGGATGTCGAGGGCGGAGTGGCCCGCGAGGTCGCGGTCGATCCGCTCGAGGGCGTCGATGAGGCTTCGGCGTGCGGCGGCGGCGTGGGGGTTGTCGCGCTGGATGACGGAGAAGAGGTGCCCGGCGTCGACGCGGACGGCGTCGACGGCGGCGCGCATGGCGTGGAATGAGGGCGGGACGAAGGCCGCGCCCTCGCCGGCGCGAGTCTCGATCAGGCCCTTGGCGATGAAGAAGGCGAGAGCGTGCGTCTCGGCCATGAGGCGGTCGTGCGCGTCGGCGTCCTGCTCGATAACCTCGCAGCCCAGCCGTTCGTAGCGGGCGCGGGCGCGGGCGCACGCCGCGGGGTGCTGGTCGTTGGGGCAGACGACGACGCGGAGCGGGCGCTCGGCGCGGGCGAGGCTGATGGGGCCGAAGAGGGGGTGTGTGCCGACCCACGGGACGCGCGTGCCGAGCGCGGCGCGCATGGCCGCGATGGGAGCGAGTTTCACGCTGCCGGCGTCGAGGACGAGGTGGCGGGGCGTGAGGTGCGGCGCGAGGTCGCGCAGGGCGGCGGGGATCTCGGGGACGGGGACGGCGAGGAGGATCGACTCGGCGCGCTGGGCGAGGTCGGCGAGGGAGGCGGCGCGTCGGGTGGCTGGAACAGGCGCGGTGGTGTCGAAGGCGATGGGGTGGAGACCGACGGAGTGGGCCAGGTCGGCGAGGGCGGAGCCGAAGCGGCCGTAGCCGATGAGGCCGAGCGTTTCGCTGTCGTGCGGCATGGGTGCGGGTCCGGCGGAACGCGGTTTCGGTATGATCGCGCGATCGTGGGCGACAACAAGGAGTGTACCTGATGCGGCACATGGTGATGGCGGCTGTGGCGGTGATCGCGGCGTGCGTGGCGGTGTGGGGGTGCGCGTCGGGCGTGAAGGACGGGCGCGCGGCGGGGGTCACGCGCGTCGCGCTGGAGACGACCAAGGGCACGATCGTGCTGGAACTGGACGGCGAGCGGGCGCCCGCGTCGGTGGCGAACTTCCTGCGGTACGTGGACGAGCGGGCGTACGACGGGACGATCTTCCACCGGGTGGTGGCCGGGTTCGTGATCCAGGGGGGCGGGCACACGGCGGACCTGACGGAGTTGCCGTCGCACGCGCCGATCGTGAACGAGTGGGGCAACGGCCTGACGAACGCGCGCGGGACGATCGGGATGGCGCGCGAGACCGACCCCGACTCGGCGACGCGGCAGTGGTACATCAACCTCGCGGACAACGCGCGGCTGGACATCGCGCGAGAGGTGAGCGGCAACGCGGGCTACGCGGTGTTCGGGCGCGTGGTGGACGGGATGGGCGTCGTGGACGCGATCGCGGCGATCCCCACACACGAAGTCTCCGAGGACTTCAAGAACCTGCCGACGGAGACGGTGACCGTGGTGAGGGCGCGGCGGGTCAGATGATCTCACGCGGAGGCGCAGAGGCGCGGAGAGGCGAGGAGAAGCGGATGGATACCGGCGGGGCGTGTGACGATGACGGGATGAATCAGGCGATGCGGGACCGTATCAATCGCGTCACGGGGGAGATCGTCGATGCGGCGATGGCGGTGCACAAGGGGCTGGGGCACGGCTTGCTCGAGTCGGTGTATCAGGCGGCGCTCGTGCATGAACTGCGCAAGAAGGGGTTGGGCGTGGTTGCCGAGGCGCCGGTCCCGGTTGTGTGGGACGGGATTGTTCTCGAAGCCGGGTTTCGGGCCGACCTGATCGTTGACGACCTGGTGATCGTGGAGTTGAAGTCGGTGGAGACGGTCGCGCCGGTCCACAAGAAGCAACTGCTGACGTACCTGCGGCTCGCGGACAAGCGGGTGGGCCTGCTGATCAACTTCGGCGCGGAACTGCTCAAGAGCGGCATCACCCGGGTTGCCAACGGCATCTGATGCAGAGGCCTGCACCTCTTCCTTCTGTATCACAAGCCCCACTCCCCCTCTGCGTCCTCCGCGCCTCCGCGTGAGCCGCTTTCGGAACTGCCGATCGCGTGGTATGCTGGCCCGAAAGGAGGCTGGCCATGCGCGTTTCACGGGGATTGGCGGCGTTGGCGGCGGCGTGCGCGCTGCTGCTGACCGGGTGCGAGCAGCGGCTGACGGAGGAGAACTACGAGTCGATCGCGGACGGGATGACGATCGACGAGGTGTTCTCGATCCTGGGCGACGGCGAGAGCCAGGAGACGACCGGCGTGGGGGTCGACTCGTCGGGGCTGATGTCGCGGTCGGGCCAGGACAGCCGGGCGGAGTACGTGTGGTCCGAGAGCGGGCGCACGGTGACCATCCAGTTCCGGGACGGGAAGGTGATCTACAAGACCAAGAGCGGGTTCTGATTCTCACGCGGAGGCGCGGAGCACGCAGAGATGGAAGGCGGGGGGGGACGCGCGCGTGCCGCTCAGCGCGGTCTGCGCGGAACGAGGGAGAGGCCGATGAGCATGGCCAGGGCCGTCTTGATGATCGTCCCTGGGATGAAGACCACGAAGCCGCCGAAGAGGGCTTCGCGGAAGGTGAGGGTGGTGGCTGGGTCGGCGTTGCGGACGGCGTAGAGCCAGGGGACGCCGATCGCGAAGATGACGGCGTGCCCGGCGAGCGAGGCGAGGGCGAGGTTCAGCACGAGAGGGCCGCGAGCGCGCCGAGCCAGCGAAGCGACGACGGGCTGGCAGGCGACGAAGCCGATGAGGTAGCCGCCGGTCTGGCCGAGGATGACGCGCAGGCCCGCGTTGCCCTCGGCGAAGACGCCCGCCCCGATCGCGCCCATGAGAAAGTAGAGGACCATGCTGGCCGCGCCGAGTCGCGGGCCGAGGCAGAGCGCGGCGAGGATGACGGCGAGCGTCTGGAGGGTCTGCGGCACGCCGAACGGGGGCATGGGGACGGCGACCTGTGCGCTGAGCGAGGTGAACAGCGTGAAGAGGAGAACCCCCGCGAGGCGTATCTCGAGGGCGAGGCGGCTGACGACGCTCGGCGCGACGGGCTGCGGTGCGGCGGATGGCATGGGTCGGAGTGTAGTGTGCCGGGCGCGGGCGACTCTCACGCCCAGACGAGAATGTCGTCGATCGGTTTGCGTTGGATGTCGGGGACGGTGCAGTCGTCGGCGGGGTAGCCGAGCGGGACAAGGAGGAAGGGCCGCTCGTGCTCGGGGCGTTGGAGGACGCGGGTGAGGAAGCCCATGGGGCTGGGCGTGTGGGTGAGCGTGGCGAGGCCGGCGTGGTGTGCGGCGGCGAGGAGGAGACCGACGGCGATGCCGACGCTCTCGTTGACGTAGTAGGTCTGGCCGCCGTCGTCGGTGCGCGCGAGTTTGAAGACCACGATGAGCCAGGGCGCGACTTCGAGGAAGTCCTTGCGCTCGTCGGTGCCGAAGGGGTGCAGGTCGCGGAGCCACTCTTCGTTGGCACGGCGGTGGTAGAACTCGCGCTCCTCGGCCTCGGCGGCAAGGCGTATCTCTCGCTTGAGGGCCGGGTCGGCAACGGCGACGAAACGCCACGGCTGCTTGTTGGCGCCGCTCGGGGCGGTGCCCGCGGCCCGGACGATCCACTCGACGGTCTCGCGGGAGACGGGACGGTCGGAGAACTGGCGCACGGTCCGACGCCGGCGGACGATGTCGTAGAAGGACCGTGCGGCCTCGTCGGCGGGTCGGCCGGGGTCGTAGCGTTCGAGCGGGACGAAGGCGGGTTGGGGCATCGGGAGGCTCCCGCGGGGGCGGAATCGGGAATCCGCGGCGATTCCGCGGCGATTGGTGACACGGCGGGACGGCCGCGGTGTCCTGCATGGTGACGCCCGGGCGACGGGCGGAACAGCACTCTACCACGGCCCGAACAGGGCACGGACGGAGGACACCATGAAGCGGTACACGAATGTGGCGGCGGCGGCGTTGGTGGCGCTCGCGGGGGTGTGCGCGGGGGGGGCGTCGGCGGGGCCGCCGACGGACCCGCTCGCGACGGTCAGGACGATGGACGACCTGCGGGCCGCTGGGCCGACGAACGCCGCGCTCGTCTATTACCGGGCGATCATCGGGCTGCCGAGTTTCAACGACGGCGAGATCAAGGCGGCGATGATCGACGGGGACGAATCGGGGATGTCGCGCGAGGCCGCCGTGAAGAAACTGGAGGAGTTGCAGGGCGCGATCAATACCTTCTGCCGCGCGGCCGCGCTGGAGGAGTGCGACTTCGGGCTGGACTTCGACCAGGGGTTCGAGTTGCTGCTGCCGCACCTCGGGAAGATGCGGATGGCGGCGCGGCTCATCGCGAGCGACGCCGTGCGGCTGGCGGAGGCGGGGGAAGCCGACGCGGCGGCCGAGCGGCTGGCCGCGCTCTACGGGATCGCGCGGCACGTCTCGGATGACGGGACGCTGATCAGCAGCCTGGTTGGAGCGGCGATCGCGTCGCTGGCGAACCAGGGCGTGGAGAGGCTGCTGGCGGAGGGCAAGGTCGGCGAGGCCGGGCACGCCGCACTGGCGGCGGCGTTCGAGCGGCTCGCAAGCGACGACCCGTTCTTCACGCGGCGTGCGATCGCCATGGAGGGAGCGATCGTGCGGGTGTGGCTGGCGGACCTGATCGCCAAGGACGGGATGGACCGGTTCATCGGCTTCATCTCGACCGGGCAGATCGAGGCGGACGAGGTCACGCGGCTGCGCACGCTGACGCCCGCCGAAGCCGCGGCGGCGGTCGATCGCTCGGTGGAGTACTACGAGCACGCCTACGGGCTGTGGGACAAGCCCGACGCGATCGACCGGCTGGCCGCGCTCGGACAGGTGGCGACGGGCGGCGGGTACGGACCGATCGGCAAGCACATCTGCGCGAGCGTGGCGAAGGCGTACGAGTCGGACCGGCGCGTGCGCGGCGAGACGGCGGACACGTTCGAGAAGGTCCGCGCGTACAGGCCCGCGGCTGACGCCGCGGTGAAGCCCGCGAGGTAGCGAGTGGACGACCTGCGGACACTGCTGCTGAGGACGCATCGCGGCCACGAGCCGTCGGCGCGGCGCCTGTGGGAGGCGCAGGCGCCGCGGCTCGTGGCCGTTGCGCGGGCGGTGCTGGGGCGCGGGTTCGGGGGGGGGGACGCGGAAGACGCGGTGCAGGCCGTGCTCTGCCGCGTGCTCGAACTGGACCGGGCCTCGGTGCGCTCGGTGCGCGATCCGGCGGCGTGGCTGGCGCAGATGACGCGGCGCGAGTCGCTGAACATGCTCCGGTCGGCGCGGCGCGCGGCGGCGCGGGAGCGCGGGCGCCCCGGCGAAGGCCGGGGCAGCGAAGCGGCGCACGAGTCGGGCGTTGCCGGAGCGCTCGCGTCGCTGCCCCGCCACCTGCGCGAGGTGGTCGTGCTGCGGCACACGGCGGGGCTGACCTTCGAGCAGGTGTCGCTCGCGCTCGGGGTCAACCGGAACACGGTGGCGTCGCGGCACCGCCTGGCGATGGAGCGGCTGCGGGGCGCGATGGGGGCGGACGCGGACGGGATGCACTCGGGACGAAGGAGCGAGCCATGCACGACGATCTCGAACGGCGACTGAGCGACATGGTCGCGGATGCACCCCCCGTGCCGGAGGCGTTCATGGGGCGGGTACGGCGGCGCAGGCGGCAGCGGCGGGCCGCGCTGGCGGGCGTCGCGGCAGGCGTGGTGGGTCTCGCCGCGCTCGCGGCGGTGGTGTGGGCGCCTTCGATCGGGCCTGTGGCGGTCCAGAAAGAGTCGCTGCCGATCGCGGCGGACGGGACGCGAGCGGGGACGGAGGAGGCCGTGTCGCTGGTCGGGTCGCGGAGTCTTGCCAATGGCGTGGCTGCGCCGGCGTTGCGGAACGGGTTCGAGGGCGAGCCGACGCTGGGCAGACTGCGATTCTCGGGGGAGTGGACGGACAGGCTGTGAGCGTCTCCGGTCTGGAGTGCGTCCCGCTTTCGGGCCGATATCGGGAGCATGGGACGCTGGCGTCGGGGTTGTGGCGCGCGCTGGGTGACGGGATTGCTGGCCGGGCTGGTGGGCGTGGGTGTGTGCGCGGGGGCGCAGCCGGAGCGCGACGAGGAGGCGGTATCCAGGCCGAGCGGGGCGGGTCGGCTCGTGCGCGTGTTCGACTTCGAGGAGCGCGGGACGAATCCGTTGCCGACGCCGATGGGCTGGCTGCGGGCGCAGCACGACCCGCGTGTGCCGCGCGAACGGCCCGGTTTCCCGCTGTGGAACGGGGCGACGCTGGACTACGGCGTCGCGGCGCGGGGCGAAGGGTCGGTGCGCCTGCCGGTGAGCGGGGGGAGCGCAAGCCTGCGGCTTGATCCCGGGGTGGTGCTGGTCTTCCCCGACGCGGACTACCTCGTCGTGGCGCAGGTGCGGACGGAGGGCGTTGAGCACGCTCGGGCGCGGCTGACGGCGCGGTTCTTGGACGGAGAGGGCCGGGCGATCGCGGCGTCGGAGGCGCGGAGCGCTGCGCTGAACACGGAGGGGCGGTGGGAGCGGATCGAGGTGGTGCTGCCCGGGCTTCACTCGGACGCGGTGTCGCTGCAGATCGACCTCGAGTTGCTCCAGCCGCGCGAGCACGAGCCGCGTGCGCACGAGCGGTTCGAGGTCTGGCCCGAGGACTTCGCCGGGTCGGCGTGGTTCGACGACGTAACGATCGTGCAGTTGCCGAAAGTGGAGTTGAGCACGGCGTCGCCGGGGAACGTGGTGGCGCACCCCGAGTCGCCGGAGTTGACGCTGCACGTGCGCGACCTGACGGGGGAGCGCGTGCGCAGCCGCGTGGCGGTGTACGACGCGCGCGGGCGACGGATCGACGAGCGGACGGACGAGTTCGCCGGGGGTCGTGCGACGATCCCGTGGCGTCCCGCGCTGGACGGGTACGGGTGGTACCGGGCGATCGCGGAGTTGCACACGGAAGAAGGGCGGATCGGCTCGGCGTTCGTGGACTTCGCGTACGTGGAGGAGGCGCTGCCGGTGGCGCCCCGGTACGGGGCGCGTGACTCGGCGGGGCGTCGCGGTTCGACGATCGCGGGATCGCCGGACCGGGCGCGGTTCGGGCTGACGGTGCGCGAGTTGCACCCGCTGGTAACGCACGAACTGGTGGAACTGACGCGGCGCGCGGGGACGGGGTCGATCTCGCTGCCGCTGTGGAGCACGGACCTGTCGCGGGAGGGGCTGGACGCGCGGCTCGGGGCGCTCGAGCCGGTGCTGGGCGCGCTGTACTCGGACTGGCAGCGGATGTCGATCGTGCTGCCGATCGTGCCGGATGAGTTGGTGGCGTCGTCGGGCGTGGGGCCGGAGGACGTGGTCGGGGCGCTGGCTTCCGGGACGGCGTGGGAGCCGTACCTGGCCGATGCGCTCTACCGGCTCGGGCAGAAGGTGCAGCGGTGGGAGTTGGGTCCGCCGGGTTCGGAGTTCGCGGCGTTGCGTCCCGGCCTGGGCGATGCGTTGCGGGCGGCGCGTTCGGGCATGTCGCGTTTCGCGGCGTCGCCAGCGCTGGCGGCGGGGTGGCGTGCGGACCTGCCGGCGTCGGAGTCGATGCTGGAGCAGCACTCGGGCTTGAGCGCATTGAGCGTGCTCCTGGAGCCGGACCTGCCGCCCGACGCGATCGGGCATCTTGCGGCGGGGTGGGCCGCGCCACTGGCGGGTGGCGCGGACGCGACCGGTCGGCCGGACCTGTCGCTGGTCGTCGGCACGCTGGACGGCGACGTGTACGGGCACAGGGCGGTCGCGGACGACTTCGTGCGTCGTGCGGTGGTCTTCTGGGCGTCGTTCGAGCGGCGGACGAACGAGTACGGCGACGCGCGGAACCGGTTGGTGGTCGAGGCGCCGTGGCGCGTTGTGGGCGATCGCAGGCCGCGCGTCATGCCGACGGCCGCGCTGCCCGCGCTGCGGGCGACGGTCGGGCGGCTGGCGGACCGCGAGGTGGTGGCGGAATGGCCGGTGGCGGAGGGCGTTCGGTGCTACGTGCTCGTGCCCGCGCCGTGGGCGTCGTCGCTTCGGGGGGGGGCGATCGTCGCGTGGCTCGAACAGCCGCGCGAACACGGGAGCGTCGCGATCGAGGCGACGCTGGGCGATGGGGCGATCACGCTGTTCGACGTGTACGGGAACCCCAGCGTGGTGGAGCCGGAGCGGTCGGCGGACGGGCTTCGGATGGTGCATCGGGTGCCGATCGGCGAGTCGCCGACGTTCGTGGAGGGGATCGACGCGGACCTGGTCAGGTTCCTGGCCTCGGTGCGGATCGATCCGACAGAAGTGCAGTCGGCGGCGACGGAACACGAGCACCTCGTCGTCTTCAACAACCCGTGGCCGGTGGGGTTGATCGGTCGGATGATCGTGGTCAGCCCGGGCGGGTATCACGGCGACGCTTCGGTGAGCGAGCGGCAGTGGACCATCACGCCTCGGACGGCGGCGTTCAGCGCGGGAACGGGGGAGAGCGTGACGATCCCGCTGGCGGTGGCGATGCGGCCGACCGAGGAGGCGGGTCCGGTGCGGTTCGTGCTGGACTTCCACCTGCGCGCCACGGCGGACTACGGATGGGTGCGGGTGGCATCGACCGCGGAACTCGGCGTGACGGGGCTTGAACTGGACATCGTGGCCCGCCCCGCGCCCGGCCACGACGGGCCGCACCTCGTCGTCGAGGCGGTCATCACGAACTCGAGCGATGAACCCATCACGCTCGAAGCGTCGGCGACCGCGCCGGGCTATCCGAGGGTCCGCACGGCGGTGACGGAACTCGGCCCGGGCGAACAGATGGTGCGGGCGTTCCCGTTCCAGGATGGGATGGAACGGCTCCGCGGGCAGCGCATCGTGGTGAGCGTGTCGGCGATCGACGGATCGGCACGGCTCAACAAGGGCGTGACGGTGCCATGAAGCGCGCGGGCGAGCCGCTCGCACACCGAAGCCCGCGGCTCGGAGGGGGGCGACGCTCTCTCACTACCGCTTGCCGAGGACGAAGATCGCGTAGCCGGGTTCGTGAGCGAAGGCATCGTCGCCCTGCTCGTCCACCACGGCGAGCGTGCGCAGGGGCGAGCGCGCGATGACGCCGAGCCACTGCGAGAGGCTGTAGGTGCGCAGGCGGTAGGCGGCGTCGCGGTGCTCGGTGCGCCCGCGTCGCGTGATGGTGAGGTGGCTGACGACGAGTTCGCTGCGCGGCTCGGGGTTGGCCGCGTCGCCGGGCGGGATGTACTGGACGACCTGCCGCACGACCGTCCCGCCGCGACGCCCGTACCAGTGGTCCTCCGTCGGTCCCTCGAAGCCGTAGGCCGTCATGCTCAGCCCGACGGCGTACGCCCCACCGGGCCGGAGAACCCGCGCCATCTCGCGCAGGTGCGCGCCGATCGCGCGCCCGTCCGGCAGGTGCCGGATCGTATTGATCAGGCAGAAGGCGAACGCGATCGACCCGGACTCGACGACGCGCGTCATGTCCGTCATGTCGCCGATTTCGACGCGGCAGCGCCCCGCGCGCCCGCCCCGCGCGGACCGGATCGAGCGCGCGTGCCGGCGCGCGTACTCGACCGTCGCCGCGTGCAAGTCAATGCCCACGCAGTCGACCCCGCGTCTCGCCGCGCCCCGCAGGTAGCGCGCCGTGCCGCACGCGGGTTCGAGCCACCTGCCGCGCCCCGGCCGCCACCCTGGGACGAAGCGGCGGCACATCGCCTCCAGCCCGGCGACTTCCGCGCCGGTGCCGTCGGCGTGCAGAATGTCGTAGATCGCCGGGTCGTCGTAGAACCCGCCGCCGGTGGTGTCCATCGGAGGCAGAGTAGCGAGGCCGGAGGAGAGAGCGGCGAAGGCGGGCGCGGACTGAAGTCCGCGGCTTGGAATGGGGGGCGCCGCGTGCGGAGGGAGCAATCAGTGCAGGACGCGATAGACCTCGGCCTGGTCGGTGAGGCCCTGCGAGACCTTCTCGTCGGCATCCTCACGCATGGGATGGAACCCGCCATCCACGGCGGCCTGGTAGAGCGTGACGCCGTCGGCGCGCTGGGCGGTGAGACGGCGGAGTTCGTCGTTCATCGACATGATCTCGTAGACGGCGACGCGCCCCCGGTAGCCCGCGCCGAGGCATCCCTCGCACCGCGAGCCTTCGTGCGACTGCGCCCCGCCGCAGACGGGGCAGACGCGCCGCACCAGCCGCTGCGCCATCACGGCCAGCAGGCACGACGTAACGAGGTACGGCTCGACGCCGATGTCGATCAGGCGCGGGATCGCGCTCGGCGCATCGTTCGTGTGCAGCGTCGCCAGCACGAGGTGCCCCGTCAGCGACGCCTGGATCGCCAGTTGGGCCGTCTCCTTGTCGCGGATCTCGCCGACGAGGATCACGTCCGGGTCCTGGCGGAGCAGGGCCCGCAGGCCCGTCGCGAACGTCACGCCGCGCTTCGGGTTCACCTGCATCTGGCTGATGCCGTCGAGGTGATACTCGACGGGGTCCTCGATCGTCATCACGTTCCGCGAGCCGCGATCGACGCGCCCGAGGGCGGCGTAGAGCGTCGTCGTCTTGCCCGAACCCGTCGGACCCGTCACGAGGATCATCCCCGTCGGCCGGTCGATCAGGTCCAGCAACTGCGCCTGCATGCGCTTCGCCATGCCGATCTCGTCGAGCGAGAGTTGGGTCTGGCTCTGGTCGAGCAGGCGCAGCACCAGCCGTTCGCCGAAGACCGTCGGGATGCACGACAAACGCACGTCCACCTTCTTCTGCCCGATGCGGACGGAGGTGTGGCCGTCCTGCGGGCTGTGGCGGTTGGCGATGTCGAGTTCCGTCATCACCTTCATGCGGCTGGAGATAGCCGGGGCGAGGGACATGGGCGGGGTGAAGGCGTCGACCAGCATGCCGTCGATGCGGAAGCGGATGACGAGGCGGTTCTCCTGCGGGTGGACGTGGACGTCGCTGGCCCGGCGTCGGAGGGCCTCGAAGAGGATCATGTTCACGAGGCGGATGACCGGCGTCTGGCGGGCGAGCGAGAGGAGGTCCGTGGAGGAAGTGAGGCCGGCGGCGGCGGACTCGATGGCGGACTGGTCGAGGGGGAGTTCCTCGATGATCTCGGTGACGAGGTCGCCGCGCTGCTCGTAGCCGCGGTTGAGGACGTTGGCGACGGCGACGCGCGGGGCGAGGACGATCCGCAGCGGCATCGCCAGCAGGTCCTCGACGAGATTGAACACCGCCGGCTGCATCGGCTGGCTCGTTACCACCGTCATCGTCTGCCCGTCGCTGAAGAGGCCCGCGACCTGCTGCTGTCGCGCCAAGTCGGCCGGCACGACCTCGTAGAACCGGCTCGCCGAGTCCTGGAGGCGCGGCTCGGGGTCGAACGCCAGGCCCGTCCGCTCGGCGAGCCGCGTCAGCGCCTGCTGCTCGTCCATGGCGAGCATCGCGAGCATGACGTCCCAGGGGTCGGAGTCGGAGCCTTCGGCGCGGGGGAACTGGCGGAGTTTCTCGGGGCTGACGCGGAGCGGGCCGAGCAGATCGGCGACGCGGGCGAACTCGTCGGTGGCAAGGGCGCGCGCGGGAGTGATGGCGGCGCGCTGGCCGTTGGACCGATCGCCGGAGCCGAGCAGACGGCGGACTCGCATCAGTGGCCGTCCTCGGGGCGGACGCGATGGACCGTGCCCGGCAGGGGCGGCGGCTCCGGCGCGTCCGTGGCGGGGTCGATCAGCCGCATCGGCGAGGGCTTGAGCGACGGCAGGTCGGGGGCAAGTTCGGCTCGCTCCTGCGGGCCGCGGGTGAGGAGGCGAGCGTCATAGAAGTCGGTGTCGGTGAGGATGCGTGGGGTGATGAAGACATAGAGGACGGCGTCGCTCTTGATCTTGTTGGTGTCGCGGAAGAGGTGTCCGAAGATCGGGATGTCGCCCAGGAGGGGCACCTTGACGACGGTGTTGCGGGCGTCCTGCACGGTGATGCCGCCGACGACGATGGTGGTGTCGGAGGGGATGGTGACGGCGTCCGATCGGACTTGGCGGATGACGCGGGGCGGTGGGATGCCTGCCTGCCCGGAGCCGGTGAAGTTGGAGAGTTCGACGAAATAGTTGAGGCGCATGTAGCCCGCCTCGGAGATACTCGGCGTCACGCGAAGCGTCGTCCCCGCCGACTCGTAGCCGGAAAACGACACCTGATCGCTCGTCTGACCGATCGTCGTCGTCGTTGTCGGCTGATCCTCGGTGCTGACGATCTCCGCCTCCTCGTTGTCATTCACCAGCAGCTGCGGCGAGGAGAGAATCCGGGCGTCCGTGTCGCGTTGCACCGCGCTGATGATGAAAGGCACGTAGTCGCTCTTGATGAGCGCGGCCGTCAGCCCCGCAAGGTTCGCCGCGGGCGTCTTCGGGTCGGTGAAGTCCGCGCCCGCGCCCAAGTCGTTGAGGCCGAAGTTGGTGCCGGCACGGAACTGCCCCGCCTTCAACTGGCTCTCGACGGCGAGGCGGAAATCGGTCGAGTCGCTCACCGCGAGGATGCGGGCCTCGATGTAGACCTGCGGCCTGCGCTGGTCGAGTTTCTCGATGAGGTCGGCGAACTGCTTCTGGAGCCGCTGCTGGGCCTTCACGAGCACCGTGTTCGTCGGCTCGAAGGCGACGACGAAGGCAGTCTCGGCGGTGGCCGTGAAACCGGCGTCCTCCTGGCCGGGCGCGGCGATGAAGACGGAGGTCGGCTGCACGCCCCCGCCCGTCGTCCGTGCCACGCCGGGCAACAGCGGCGAGGTGCCCGTCGCCGTCGAGCCTTCGATCAGCCCCATCATCAGGTCCGCCAGCGCGGTCGCGTCCACGTTCCGCACCTTGTACTCACGGATGACGATCCGCTCGTCCTCGGTGCCGAAGGTGTCGATCAGGCGGTCGAGTTGCTCCTGCTGGACCTCGGTGCCGTAGTAGATGATGAGGCCGCGGCGTTCGTCGACGACCATGACCGAGCCGCCGCCGCCCGGCTCGGCCTGCCCGAGAAGGCCCGCCGCCTGCTGCTGGCGTTGCTGCTGCGCGGTGAAGACGGCGAAGGGCGACTGCTGCTGGCCCGCGGCCTGGGTGTCGAGGGTGACGACCTGCCCGAGGCCGCGGCGGCTGGCGAGATCGGCGATGGCACGCGCCGACGACCCGGCGAAGAACTGCCTGGGCGTCAGTTCGGTCGGACGGTCGATCATCTCAATCACGCCGCGGACACGGTCGGCCTCGGCGGGGTACCCGCGGAAGTAGAGGGCGTTGGACTGCGGATCGACGGTGAGGCGGTCGGCGAGGTTGTCCAGCCCGCCGCCAAGCCCCAGCGCGGCCGCCCCGGGGTCCTGCTGCGGGGTGCGCTGGCGCGCGGCCTGGCTCTGGCCGACGAGTTCGATCGCGCGTTCGCGCGCGGCCGAGGCGGATACGAACTCGAGGTCGATGCGGGTCTGCACCATGCCGTTGAAGTGCTCGAGGAGCCGCGAGACCATTTCCTCGACGTGGCGGACGCGGCGCGGGGAATCGGTGACGACGATCAGGCCGAGGTCGTCGAGGTAGGCGATCGCCGCCGCGCCCTGTCGGGGCTGGCCAGGCTGGGCGCCGGGTTCGAGCGCGCTGCGCAGGGCGGAGGGTCGGACGTTGGGCGTGGGGATGATGCGCGTGGTGGCGAAGTCCTCGGCAAAGGACTGCGGCACTTCGTTCGACGGCTGGATGCGGTAGAAGCCGGCCGCATCGCGGACGATCGAGTAGTCGTGCTGGTCGAGCAGCGCTTCGAGCAGCGTGAGGAGTTGCGAACGCTTCACGGTCTGCGAGGCGTTGAAGGTGACCTGGCCCGTGAGCGTGCCCTTCACGGAAACATTGATGCCGAGCGTCTCGGTCACGTAGTCGACGAGCGCCATGAGTTCGACGGCTTCGGCGAAGGCGGGGATGGTGATCTCGTCGTCCGGCTGGCCGAGCGGGACCGCATCGGCGGGCTGTTCGTCCTGCACGGCCGACGCCGCGCACGGGAGGAGGAGCATGGCTGCCGCAAGCGCGCTCGCCAGAGACCTCCCCCACTTCCCCCACTGCGGACGGGAAACCGACGAACAGACCGGGCGTTGCGGTGTCACGGGCGTCCCTCCTTGCACGGGGCCGCTACGTTATACCAACTCGGCGGGGAACGGCTGAAGGCCCGGGAAACCACGATGCGGATCGTCAGTCTGCTCCCCTCGGCGACGGAGACGCTCTGCCTCGTCGGCGGGCGGGGGATGCTGGTCGGGCGGTCGCACGAGTGCGATTTCCCGGACGGTCTGGAGGGCGTGCCGACACTGACCGCCTCCCGAACCGGGCCGGGCGAAGCGGCGGCCATCGACGCGGAGGTGCGCCAGCACCTGGCCGAGGGCCGGTCGCTGTACACGATCAACGAGGCAGACATCGCACGATTGCAGCCGGACCTGATCCTCACGCAGGACACCTGCTCGGTCTGTTCGATCGACCTCGAGACCGTCCGGCGACTGGTGGAACCGATGTCGCCCCGGCCGCGGGTGCTGAGCCTGAACCCGACCACGGTGGAGGGCGTGCTCGATTCGGTGCTGGCGGTCGGCGGGGCGGCCGGCCTGGAGCGGGAAGCCCGCGCGGCCGCCCTCCGCCTGCGCGAGAGGCTGTTCCGGGCGCAGGAGTTCGTGCCACCCTACCTCGACGGGCCGGTCGTCGGGTTCCTGGAATGGACCGATCCGCTGTTCGTCGCCGGGCACTGGACAGTGCAGTTGATCGAGCGCGCGGGAGGGCGGCACCCGCTCAACCCGACGGCGGCGCGCGAGGACGCCGGCGCGGCGGAGGGGCCTCAGCAGGCCGAGCGGGCGGCCGGATCGTCGATCGCTGTGCCGCCGGGGGTGTTTGCGGGCGTGGGGCCGGAGTGGCTGGTGGTCTGCCCGTGCGGGCTGTCGTTGGAGCGGGCGTGGGAGGAGACGGCCCGGCTGGCGCGCGAGGCGTGGTTCCGCTCGCTGCCGGCGGTTCGCGCCGGGCGCGTGGCCGTGGTGGACGGGAACCAGATGTTCAATCGGCCGGGTCCACGGCTGGTTGACGCGTTCGAGTGGCTCGTGGGCTGGTTGCAGGGGAGGCCGGAGTTGATCCCGCGCGGGTTCCCGTGGCGGGCGTGGGAGGGATGAGCGGGGCGCGAGCCTCCCGTACCATGCGGCCATGCTGCAGCAGGTTGACCCTCGGAATCGCGACATTCTCGTCAACATCAACGGCCGGCTCGTGCATCGGGACGCGGCGGGGGTGTCGCCGTTCGACTCGGCGGTGCAGGGCGGGGACGCGGTCTGGGAAGGGCTGCGGGTCTACGACGGGCGGATCTTCAGGCTGCGCGAGCACCTGGACCGGCTGCGGGGGAGCGCGCTCGCGCTGGCGTTCGAGACCATCCCGAGCCACGCCGACATCACCGAGCAGGTGCGCCGGACGCTGGATGCGAACGGCATGCGCGACGGCGTGCATATCCGGCTGACGCTGACGCGCGGCGTGAAGGTGACGAGCGGGATGGACCCGCGCCTGAACCGGAGCGGGCCGACGCTGATCGTGCTGGCGGAGCACAAGCCGCCGGTGTACGGGTCGGGCGGCATCACGCTGGCGACGAGCAGCGTGCGCCGGTTCCCGCCGGACTGCCTGGACCCGAAGATCCACCACTGTAACCTGATCCAGTCGATCCTGGCGAAGATCGAGGCGACGAACGCCGGCGCGGACGATGCGCTGATGCTGGACGTTCGCGGGTTCGTGGCGGAGACGAACGCGACGCACGTCTTCATCGTGACGCGCGGCAAGGTCGAGACCAGCCGGACGGTGGCCTGCCCGGAAGGCATCACACGGGCGGCGGCGCTGGACCTGTGCCGCGAGAACGGGATCGAGCACGAGGTGCGCGATATCTCGCTGATGGAGGTGTACAGGGCGGACGAGGCGTTCTGCACCGGGACGATGGGCGAGATCGTGCCCGTGATGAAAGTGGACGGGCGCACGATCGGCACGGGCGAGGCGGGGCCGGTGACGCGGCGGATCCAGGGCCTGTTCAGGGAGTTGACGGCGCGGGAGGGAGAGCGGGTGGTGGTTTGAGCCGTCGTGGAGGTCGGGCCGGTCGTGCTACGATTGACGGGAAGGGTACGGAGCAGGCCATGTTCGACCGCATCGTTTCAGACCCCGCGATTCTCGGCGGCAAGCCGTGCGTGAAAGGCACGCGGCTGAGCGTCGAGTTCATCCTCGAACTCGTGGCGAGCGGGGCGTCGCGCGATGACATCGTGCGCAAGTACCCGCAACTCTCGCCGGAGGACGTCGGGCAGGCGTTGGAGTTTGCGGCCCGATCGCTCAAGAACGAGATCGTGATCGACACGAGGCTGGCGGGGTGAGGCTCCGCGACCTGCGCTTTCAGGCTGACGAGAACTTCGATCCGGAAGTGGTCGCGCACCTTCGGGCCGATGGATGGGACATCGTTACTGCCCGTGAATCGGGGCTGCTCGGGAAATCGGACGAGGAAGTCCTCCGCCAAAGCGTCGCCGCCGGACGAGCCGTGCTGACCCACGACGGCGACTTCGGAGGGCTTGTCGTTGCCGGAAAGGAGCCGGTCATCGGCATCGCTTACCTGCGCCCGGGCCACATCAGGCCGGAGTTCACACTCGCCACGATTGCGGCGGTGGTCGAGGCGCACTTCGACATCGAACCGCCGTTCATCCTCGTCGCACGTCAACGGAGCGGACGCGTCTCGGTTCGCGTTCGGAGCCTGGCGCGGCACTGAATCGGTCATGCTCCGCGAACGTGCGGGCCGGGCATTCCCACGAGACACCGTGAGTCGCGTATTCGGTCACCGCTCGCCGTGGCACCCGCACGACGGGCCGCAACGGCCTCGTGCCTGCTCCTCCGGCGCGCACTCTGCTCGGGGGCCGAGGAAGCGGTCGATCTTGGCTTGCAGATAGAGGTTGTGGTGTTCGAGGTGCCAGGTCGTGCCGACGACGACGTCGCGGAGGGTGATCCGGCCGCGCTCGGGGTGGAGGGCGGGGCGGGACCACTGCTCGGGCGTGAGGGCCATGAGCAGTTCGGTGGTCCAGCGGCGGAGCGTGTGGACGGCGGCGACGTAGCCGGCGACGGGCTGGCGCAGTTCCGGGGTGTAGAGCGCGCTGTCGGCGAAGGCCATCTCGTCCCAGACGGCCAGCACCGGGTTGTCCTCGGCGAGGATGCGGCGGATGCGGAAGGTCATGACGAGTTCGGCATCGGCGAGGTGCCCGAGCAGGACTCGCACGGGCCAGCGCCCCACGCCCGAGTCGGGCAGGAAGGCGGTGTCGATCTGGTCGTCGGCGAGGTCGAAGAGGCGAGGGTCAAAGTTCTCGACGCCGCGGCGGTAACGGAGGATGAGGGCGGGGGTGTCGAGGGCGTCGATCTCGCGTCCGATCTCGGGGTGGCCCGCGACCGCACCGACGGGGGTGGATGAGGTGGTCATGGCACATCCTTGGCACGGATTGACGGAGTGGCGAGCGGCCAGCACCCGTGAAGCAACGGCACGGATGTCACCAGAACGGGATAGGCCAGTGCTCCTCGCTCTCCGAGCCGACCGCGAGCGTGATCGGGTGCCACTGCGTGGTCGTGGTGTCGTAGTAGAAGTGCATCCGGACATGGCCACTTGAACCGTCCGTGAATCTCACTCCGAAGGACACAAACGCAGACTGGGGGGAGTCGTGCAGTTCCATGCCACGTGCGTAGGAGATGCGCCCACTGGCCGGAATCCAGCTCGTGAGTTGGCCGCGTACCGAGTGGTACGGCCAATGACGGTCTTGGCCGATAACAATGGCCATCCCCCTTCCCACAATGAGTGACTCGGGATCGACGGCCTGAACGGCCATGAGGCGGGCGGGCGCTGATTCCCACATCTCCGAGAAGAGGCATGTTCCCTGCTCATCCTCGTTCACTTGCGAGTCGATCAGCCCCGCGCTCGCCCAGCCCTCTCTCAAGGACCGCATCATCGCCATGTCGAGCGAACTGTCACGTTGCTGCATCACATGGACGTACGCAGAATGGTCTCCCGTGATGATAGACGCCATGGCGCCGCACGCCAAGTCGTACAGACGGGCAGGCTGATCGATCGCCGCGCCGTTGACGGTGAGTTGGGTGTTGAGACGACTGCATAGGTCAGCCGCCGCCTCCTTGCGATTCTCGGTGGTCGCGCCGAGCGGGCGCATCGAGCCGGCGGTGCGCTCCGGGTCATGTGCGGCACCCTGGCCGGATAGGCCGTTCGGCGCTCCATTCGTTGCCGAACATCCGCGATTGACGGCAAGTGCGACGACGCTGGCCAGCGCAATGGTGAGTGCAGCCATCGCGCGAGCCATGGACGGCTTGGTCATGGCGTAGTCCTTTCCGGATGCAGGCAGAACGCCGAGTTGCCTTACGACGACGACAGGCAGCGGGGCGTCGAAGGCGGTGTCGTCTGCCTGCCATCAACACAGTGCTGACCCGACGAACAGCAAGTGTTCCGAGACGTCCCGTTGTCGCAGTTCACCCAGCCGCAGCAACTCTGACTGTTATAGCACCAGCCCGCGGTCACCCAGCCGTACGAACACTGGGCACCGCACGTCTTGGCGCCGATGAACGCGGAGTCGAGAGCGCCGTCGGTGATGCCGACGTACGGATCATCGACCGATGACGAGTAGCCGGCGGCGCCGAGCGCACACGTGGCGACGAGGAGCGAGACACCCGACAGGATGCGATTCTTCACGACGTACACCTCCGTTGAGGGGCAACTTCATCCACCATCAACACCGATGGCGAAAGCAGGATCAACAGAATGGCGTTCTTGACCAGCGCCGGAGCGAGCGGCATCGCCCAGCCGAGGCACGGACACGTGTCAACATCTCGCACGACCGCGGCGAACACCAGAATCCCGGCCATCGAGATCAGAAAGAGGCTCGTGGCGGGGCGTACGATACGAAGTGCGAAGCCGCCAAGAAGCGTCAAGCCGAGTACCCACTCGCCGATCGCTATGGAGTACGCGACGGCGACAGGTGTTGCTCCACCCCAACCTGTCACTTGCGTCACAAATCTCGCCGCGTCGTCGATGCGAATCGCTTTGAGCAGCCCACTGATCACGAGAAAGAGGCCGACGCCAACATCACCCACGACCGCGCTGCACGCGATAACGCGATTCAAGCGCCCAGCACGAGGATGAGACTTGGGGGGGGGGCAGGCTCACGTCCATGACCTACCTTACCACAGCGCAAATCTTTCCGCAAGTCCCGCAAGACTCCCAAACAACGTCCGAACATTTGTCGCCTACGCTGCCGCACATCCCATTCCTCACTAGTCTCTGAGCATGAGTGAGCGTCGCCTTGCCCTGCGGGTCGTGACCATGCCGCGGGAGACGAACCAGTACGGGACGATCTTCGGCGGGGTGATCCTGAGTTACATCGACCAGGCGGGGTTCGTCGAGGCCCGGCGGCACGGGCAACACCGGTGGGTGACGGCCTCGATGGACCGGGTGGACTTCACGGCTCCGGTCCACCTGGGCGACATCGTCTCGTTCCACACCTCGACGGAGCGGCTGGGCACCAAGAGCGTGACGGTCCGGGTGGAGGTGGAGGCGGAGCGGTACACGACCGGCGAGACGGTGCCCGTAACGAGCGCGACGGTGACGCTGGTGTCGGTGGACGCGTCGGGAAGGCCGATCCCGTTCCGGGAGCAGCCGACGACGGGGGCGTGAGGGATCGGGTACACTGGGGCAATGTCGGGGGCGATGTTCGTGGAAATCGGGCGGACCGGACCCGCGCTGGTGGGGCGGGTTGTCTCGTCGAAGGTGACGGAGCGCGAGGCGCCGATCATCGAGGCGGAACTGAGCGGGTCCGCGGAGGACAGCGAGTGGCGGGTGGTGGTGGACCTGACGGAGGTCGGGATGCTGGCCTCGGCGGGGCTGGGGATGCTGGTCACGCTGCACCGCAAGTGCCGCGAGAACAACGGCAGGCTGGCGGTGTGCGGCGTGAGCGAGGACATCATGGGCGCGCTGAAACTGAGCCGGCTGGACCGGATGCTGGTCATCAAGAAGGACCTCGACGCGGCGGTGAAGGCGGTCGGGTGAGCGGCGGGGCGGCACGGCTGTGCGTGATGATCAGCGGGGGGGGGCGGACGCTCCTCAACCTCGCGGACGAGATCGACGCGGGGCGGCTGCGGGCGACGGTCGCGCTGGTGATCGCGTCGCGCGAGTGCCGCGGGGCGGAGCGGGCCAGGGCGCGCGGTTTCGAAACGGTCGTCATGCCGGGGGAGATCGGGCGGGACGCGCTGGGCGCGATGCTCGAGGCGCGGGCGATCGACTGGGTCGTGCTCGCGGGGTACCTGCGCTATGTGCACGTGCCGGAGCGGTTTCGCGGGCGGATCGTGAACATGCATCCCGCGCTGCTGCCGGCGTTCGGGGGCAAGGGGATGTACGGCCGGCGGGTGCACGCGGCCGTGCTGGCGTCGGGGGCCGCCGAGACGGGGTGCACCGTGCACCTGGTGGACGAGGAGTACGACCACGGGCCGATCGTGCTGCAGGGGCGGTGCCCCGTGGTGACGGGGGACACCGTCGAGACGCTCGCCCGGCGCGTGTTCGAGTTGGAGTGCGAGGTCTATCCCGAGGCGCTGCGGCGGCTGGTCGGGAGCGGGGACGAGCGCGCGTCCGACGCGGGAACCGACCGATAGGATTCGGCGGAAGGCAGTGTGCGATGCGAAGGCTTCGCTGCGGAACGGGTGTTGCGGTGGTGGCGGCGGCGTTGGTCGCGTGCGCGTGGCCGTGCGCCGCGGTCGGTCAGGACGATGGCGGATCGCTGGAGGAGCGGGCGATCCGGGCGTTCGCGGCGGGGGACTACGAGGCGGCGGAGGCCGCGCTGCGCCGGCAACTCGAGGAGGACCCCGGCAACTTCGTGGCGATGTACAACCTGGCGTGCGTTCGTGCGATGCGTGGCGACACGACCGAGGCGGGCGAGATGCTCATCCGCGCCGTCGAGCACGGGTTCGCCGATGTTCGGCAGTTGACGCACGACCCGCACCTCGCGCCCCTGCGGGGCGACCCGCGGTACGTCGCGCTGGTCAGCCGGTGGGACGAGATTCTCGAGCGTCGGGCGGCGACGGACCTCGATCGTGCGCGCGAGCGATTCGGGGCGGGGTACCTGTACGAGCGCGACGAACGCTTGCGCCTGCTCTTCGCGTCCGGGTTCACGCCGGAGACCACGGCGCAGTGCCGGGCCGAGGTCGAGCGCATCCACGACTGGGCGATGGAGGAGGTGTTCGGCGGCACGCACGAGGAACTGGCCGGCGCGCAGGACGCCTGGGTGCTGGTCGCCCTGCCGACACGCCGGGACTTCGAGCGCTGGGCGGTCGAGACCTACGGCCCGGCTGCGCGGGGCTACACGCAGGGGATCGGCGGGCACTACAACCACGACACGAAGCAACTGGTGACCGGCGACCTCGGGGCGAGCCTGCGCCACGAGTTCATGCACGTGCTGCACTGGCGCAGCACCACGCGCCTCGGGCAGATCCATCCGGTGTGGGTGCAGGAGGGGCTGTGCGCGCTGATCGAGGACTACGACCCGGGGCCGGACGGGCGCCCCGTGCCCGCGCCGTCGTGGCGGACGAACCAGGCACGGTTCCTCGCGGAAGCGGGGAAGTTGCTGAAGGTGCGCGACCTGGTCTCCGTGCCGCGCGAGCACTTCACCGGGACGAGACCGCTGGCGTACTACGGGCAGGCGCGGGCGCTCTTCCTGTTCGTGCACGCTCGCGGGCGGCTGGCGGCGTGGTACGAGCACTTCACAGAGCACTTCCGCGAGGACCCCACGGGGCTGGCGTCGCTCGAGGCCGCGCTCGGGATGTCGGCGGATGAGATCGACGCCGAGTACCGGCGGTGGCTGCTCTCGCTGCCGAAGGTGCCGGAGGAGGTCCGCGTCGGGTCGGCCTCGCTCGGCGTGCAGATCGACGCGGCGGGAACGGGAGAGGGACTGACGATCAGCGCGTTCGTGCCGCGCAGCGCGGCGGGCGGTCTGCGAGTGGGCGACGTGATCACGCACGTCGACGGGCGCGCGGTGCGCGACTACTACGAGTTGGTGCGGGTGCTCGCGCGGCGGTCGCCGGGCGAGAGCGTCGAGGTCGGGTATCGGCGCGGGCGGCTGCACGGCACGGCGGCGGTGACGCTGAAGCGGGCGGAGTGAACCGAGCGACCGCGGCTTGAGGGCGCCGCTCCCTCACGGTCGCGACCCGTGGAACGCGCTCCACCTTCGTTCAGTCGAGGAGGCGGCCGAGGGCTTCGATGAAGCCCTGGAACCGCTTGGGCGATTTCTCGGCCCAGACGGAGCAGCCGGCGGCGTCGATGATCTTCTCGCTGATGCGCCCGAGCAGCACCTGCGCGGGGGCGGTGCGCGTGTGCGTGCCGAGCACGAGGAGGTCGAGTCGCTCTTCGAGCGCGAGGGCTGGGATGCGCGAGGCGGGCAGTCCCTCCTCGATGCGGACGCGAACCGCGACGCCGGGCGCGACGCGCGCAACCCGTGCGATCATCTCGTCGGCGCGTTCGCGGAGGGCGTGGGCGATCTTTTCGCACGCCTCCTCCCAGGTGAGGACCATGTGGTAGCCGCTGGGCACCTCGTAGGAGCCGAGGAGGACGACCTCGGGGACGCCGAGCCGCGACGCGACCTCGACGGCGCGGATGAGGAACTCGTCGTTGTCGGCGTGGAGGTCGCACGCCATGCCGACGCGCTGGATATCGCCGCGGAACTCGGGGAGAGCCACGACGACGCTGACGGGCGAGGCGCGGAGGAGTCGATCGGCGACGCTGCCGAGCCGACCCCGCTTCAGCCCGCCCTTCCCGTAGCGACCGACCACGACCAGGTCGGCGTGCAGTTTGGCGCGGAGCGAGAGGATCTCCGATTCGGGGTCGCCGCGCAGCACATGGAGCGTGACGCCCTCGGCCAGGCCGTGCGACTGGCAAAAGAGGCGGAGTTCCTCCTCGGCCTGCTCGACGTGCTTCTCGGCGAGTCCCGGGATGGCGCGCTCCGCGACTTCGGAGACCGGCTCGACGACGTGGACGAGGTGGAGCGCCGCCCCGTAGCACCGGGCGAGGAGTTGCGCGGTGACGACGCCGCCGATGGACTCGGGCGTGAGGCCCGAGCCGACAAGAATCGTTCGGACCTGGCGGAGTGAGTCAGCGGGCATAGCGACCTCCGTGTCCACCCCCGGCAGGGACTGAACGGTATGGCCTTATCGACCGTCGGCGGGGCGTGGCTGCACGCGATCGGGGGCGGGAGCGGGCGCGAGGGCGGGGTTTTCGGGGTGCTCCGCCTATCATGGCCCGACCGCCGCGTGTGTGGCGGGAATCCCCCCGAAGCCGGACCCTCCCCCAAGCCGCAAGCCGCCCGCGATGACCGACCCGACGCCGCGCATCCGCAACTTCTCGATCATCGCCCACATCGACCACGGCAAGTCCACGCTGGCGGATCGGCTGTTGCAGGCGACGAACGCCGTCTCCGCGCGCGAAGCCCGCGAGCAGATGCTCGACTCGATGGACCTGGAACGCGAGCGAGGCATCACCATCAAGGCGTCGGCCGTCACGGTCATGCACCGCCACGTCCCCGGCACCAAGGCCGACGAACTCGAAGCCGACTACGAAGAGCCGACCGACGACGAGGGCCGCCACCGCACGCGCAAGGGCTTGCCGGACGAGCATGGCGACCTGTACATGCTGAACTTCATCGACACGCCCGGGCACGTCGATTTCAACTACGAGGTCTCACGCGCGCTCAAGGCCTGCGAGGGCGCGCTGCTGGTCGTGGACGCCACCCAGGGCGTCGAGGCGCAGACCGTGGTGAACGCGCTGCTCGCCATCGGCCAGGATCTCGAGATCATCCCGGTGCTGAACAAGATCGACCTGCCCTCGGCCCGACCGGACGAGGTGGCGATGGAGGTCGAGCAGGTGCTGGGGTTCGCGGCCGAGGACTGCCTGCTGGTCTCGGCGAAGACGGGCCAGGGCATCCGCGAACTGCTGGCGGCGATCTGCGAGCGACTGCCGGGGCCCCGGGCGCCGGCGACGACCAGGACCCGGGCGCTCATCTTCGACGCCGTGTACGACGACTACCGGGGCGTGATCGTGTACGTCCGCGTCTTCGACGGGCGGCTGCGCGTGGGCGAGAAGGTCCGCATGATGGGCCTCGGGCGCACGCACCAGGTCACCGAACTCGGCAAGTACACGCCCAAGGCGATGAAGGTGCAGGAACTCGGGCCGGGTGAAACGGGCTACCTTGTCGCCGCGATCAAGACGCTGGGCGACGTCCGTGTCGGCGACACCATCACCCTCGAACTCGACCCCGCCGAGGAGCCGCTGGAGGGCTACCAGCCGCCGCGACAGATGGTCTTCTGCGACTTCTACCCCGCGACGAGCGAGAAGAAGGGGAACGACTTCGAGGAACTGCGCGAGGCGATGGAGAAGCTGAGCCTGAACGACTCGTCGTTCACCTTCCAGGCCGTCCACTCCGAGGCGCTCGGGTTCGGGTTCCGGTGCGGGTTCCTCGGGCTGCTGCACATGGACATCGTGCAGGAGCGGCTGGAGCGCGAGGGGGGGGTGGAGGTCGTGCAGACGGCCCCCACCGTCAGTTACAAGGTCGTCGTGCGCGGCAAGGGGGGGGTGCCCGAGGAGATCGAGGTCCACAACCCCGCCGACCTGCCGGACATGGGGCTGGTCGAGGAGATCCGCGAGCCGATCTGCCGCGTCGAGATCATGATCCCCAACCAGTACGTCGGCGAGATCATGAAACTCTGCCTCGACCGGCGGGGCGTGTACAAGAGCCAGATGGTCGTCTCCGAGACGCGGCAGATGCTCACCTTCGAGGTGCCCCTGGCGGAACTGATCTACGACTTCTACGACAAACTCAAGGGCCTCACGAGCGGCTACGGCACCATGGACTACGAGGTGATCGGGTACCGCCCGGACCGGCTGGTGAAGGTGGACGTGCTCATCAACGGCGACCCGGTCGAGGCGCTCTCGTTCATCTGCCACCGCGAGCGGGCCGAGCAGCGCGGGCGGCAGCTGCTCCTGAAACTCCGCAAGCAGATCGACCGCCACCAGTTCGAGATCCCCCTCCAGGCCGCCATCGGGGGCAAGGTGGTGGCCCGCGAGACGATCAAGGCCTTCCGCAAGGACGTGACCGCCAAGTGCTACGGCGGCGACGTGACCCGCAAGCGGAAACTGCTCGAGAAGCAGAAGAAAGGCAAGGAACGCATGAAGTCCGTCGGGAGCGTCAACATCCCGCAGGAGGCGTTCATGGCGGTGCTGGACACGGGGGAAGAATAAAGATGCCTCACGCGGAGTCGCGGGGATCGCGGAGCGGAGAACGTTGCAGAAGGATCGGTCAAGAATCCGACACCGTGAGGAGACGATCAACGAGCCCCGACAAGGACACGACCCATGAGCGAGTTCTACCTGGCAGCAAGACTGGCGGTTGATCAGGACGCCCTTGCCGACCTGTGCCGCCGCCATGGGATCAGCGCGATCCGCGTGTTCGGCTCCGCGCTCGGGCCGCATTTCGGGCCGGACAGCGACGTGGACATCCTGATCGAGTTTCGCCCGGGCGTGGACCCGGACCTGTTCGACCTGGGCGCGATCCAGCAGGATCTGTCGGACCTGCTCGGCCGCGAGGTGGACCTCAAAACCCCAGAGATGTTCTCCCCCACGAACCTGGAGCGCGTGCTGAGGGCTTCGAGGCTCGGCTATGCAGCGTAAACGCCGTCCACCCGGCCCCGAAGATCGGCTCCGAGCCGAGCACATGCTCGCACTGGCCCGTGAAGCGCTGGCGGAGTTCGCTCCCGTCCAGGAAAGCGAGTTCCTACGCCGCAGGGTGTACCAAACCTCGCTTGCCTGGTACCTCCAGGCGATCGGCGAAGCCGCTGCGAGGATCAGCGACGAGTCCCGGGCGCTGATCCCCGCCGTTCCTTGGCGGCAGATCGTGGGCACTCGCCACATCCTCTCGCACGAATACGACCGCCTTCTACCGCAGAAACTCTGGCGCGTCCTTCGCGTTCACCTGCCCCCGCTTGTTGCGGCCCTTGAGGCGGGCATAGAACTGCTCCCGGAGAGGGATGCCGGAGGCCGTGAACCGGACGACCCACCGAGTTGAACGACGACGCGGCGGGGCTGGACGGCTCGGATCGGGATCGATATCTTTAAGCACCGAGATCGCAGAGCCGCACTCGGTCGCAGGTTCGTATTACATGACGAACTTTCTCCGCGCAACCCTGCCGGAGTCAATCATGGAATTCTAGGCACACCTTGGTGTTCTCGCAGGAGGTCTATGACGCTCGCTTGTTCGCACTCCTCGGCAAGCGCCCAACATTGTTCATCAATGACAGCACCATGTCGCAGCAAGACCGCGACCAGGCGCGCGTTTTCGAGTCCGATAGCGCCGTGCAGCGGCGCAAGACCGACCGTGTCCCTGGCGTTTGGGTTGGCACCGTTAGCCAAGAGAGTAAGTACGAGTTGTTCATCGACTTCCGAAACTGCGTAGTGCAACGGTGTTCGCCCCAAATAATCACGGTCGTTGATTCCCGAGAAGCGCTGCATCTTTCTTGCAAAGCAATAACCCTTGGCGATCTGGATGCCGAGCGCGACCGTTGCCATTACTGCGAGCAGAACCAAGACCAATGATCCGCGCATGGCAGCGGCAATCCATAGAACGCCGACAACGGCTACAGCAACAACCCAGATCAGCGCTCCAAGCCAAGCGTCTTTGTCCATATGGCGACTCACCTTGGCACCTCTCGGCTGTAGTTCTGCGGTCCTAGGGGATCGATCGCGACAGCGGCACCACGCAGACGCCTGGACACGGACATCAGTCAATCCGTCGGCCGCTTCGTTGAATCACGCTCTGCACGGCATCGTGGCTTCTCTTCACCTCCGAAGGGTCGAACGCGAGCGACTCAAGGTCGATCCCTGCAAGTAGAACTTTGCCGATCGGACGGACGTGGCCGTGTCCCGGACCGCGAGTTGGAACATTCTGGGCAAGACCAAGCGTAGCAATGCGTTCATACAAGGCCGTATCGCCGCCATAGAGATCGTTGATCGCGCGACGAGAGTGTCTGAACTGATAAAGTTCTCCATCCACGAACGCGTATAGTTCAAGGAAGGTTGCGGCACGAATCGCTTCAGACAGCTGTTTGATAAGTGAGGAAGGCGGTTTGTCTCGCAAGTACCATTCGAGCGCGGCTGCATAGAATGGAAGTTTGCGATCCTCCTCGTCCGCAACTGCGTGCTCAACGAGCGACCAGAATGGATCGACCTCTTCAGGTTGCAAAGGCGTGGCCCCTTCAAGGTCTTTGACCCGCCTTGAAAGGTCTTCTAGAAGCTTCCCGAACTGACGCGATTGTCGCTCGTGCCGTCGTGTGCGGTACTCTTCGGCTGCGCCTGCGATACCTGCACCGATCGCCGCGCCCGGAATACCCAGCAATGCAAGCAAACCGCCGAGAGCAGCTGCTCCAACAGCCTTCTTGGCGATTGGCTTGTTGTCGCTTGGCATGGCGATCTCGAAATCTTCGTGGTAGCTCTTCTACCGTTACTTCCTCTTCAGCGCAAACACCGTCGGCTCCGTCAGTTTCCCGTCCCGGTCGTAGGAACGCCAGTCCTGGCGGATCGTGCCGTCGCGCAGGAGGGTGAGCGTCATGTTGCCCATGTAGTGGTCGTGCTCGGGGCGGAGGTTGGAGACGGATTCGAAGTCGAACTCGTAGACCGTGCCCTCGGCCGTCTCGCGCGCCGAGCGGGCGACCATGCGGGGCTGGTTGCCGACGGCGCAGTAGTGGGTGACGACGAGATCGCCGCCGTCCATGTGATAGAGGTTGGTCATCTCATGGGGGTGCCCGGGGAACATGACCTCGCGGACGACGGAACCGCCCGAGGAGACGGTGAAGACGGCGGTGTAGGGCATGCCCGCGTCCTCGGCCGGCTCCCACTCGCCCGCGAGCGACGTGATGCGGCCGAACATCTCGGCGTCGCGGTCGGGCGAGGCGGCGTGGCGGGCGGGCTGCGACGAGCACGAAGCGATGGCGAGCAGGGCGACAGATGCCAGGGGGGGCGCGGCGCGGATCATGGGATGCCTCCGGGGGTGTGGATACCAGTATATGAAAGGGCCTCGTCGGCGCGGTGCGTCGCAGGCGGTGACGGACGGGTTCCGCGTCGATCGCCCATGACTCCCGTCGGCGCTGCCCTTTGGCCTTTGGGGGCGTGATGGTCGGGCGGCGCGCGCCGAAAGGCCCTGTGCGGGCCTTCGGCGGCGAAGGGAACGGAGCGAGAGGAGCATCACACGGATCGGGTCAGGCATCGCGGCGGCGGCGTGCGGCGATCAGGCCCGCGAGGGAGAGGAGCGCGACCGTCCCCGGCGCCGGGATCGCTCGGGTGAAGACGCGGATCTGTTCGATGTCGGCGACGGGGCTGACGGTGGAGAGCTGGAACGTGAGGACGTTGCCGTTGATGTCCACGAAATCCGCGCCGGTCCAGTTGTTGAAGCCGCGGAAGGGCATGGTGGTCGGGTAGATGGTGCCTGTGGTGGCGATGGCGTCGGTGAGGTCGAGGTTCGAGTCGGTGTATTGGACGGCGACGATGGGGTCCTTGAAGGTGACGGTGCCGAAGATGACGATGCCGGGCGGGCCGTCGAAGTGGACCATGTGGGAATCGAAGGTGCCGGTGAGGAACCCGGGGACGGCGGCGTTGCTGTTGCTCGGGTTCGTGCTCAGGTCCACGGGCATGAGGGCGAGCGTGATGCTCTGCTGCTCGTCCCACGCCCAGGCGTTCGTGGCGTTGAGCGGCCCCATGACCGCGCTCGGCGGAGCGACGATCTGGGTGCAAAGGCCGGTGGTGGAGACGATGGAGGCGTTGGCCGAGCCGACGGCCGCGGCGAGGGCGAGACAGACGGACAGCGTGCGTGAACGGTTCATGGGACAGACCTTTCCTGTGAGGAGTTCCCGTTCCCGCCGGTCCGGAACACCCGGGGGCTGCGTCGGGTCGGGGTTTGTCGGCCGCGTTTCTCGCGGCGTGACCCTGGAGCGACGGCCCGGGGCGGCCCTCACGCGATAGGAGGCATTTTTTTCGGTGGTGCGGCGGTCGGGTAGACTGCCCCGCGTCGGGGGCACGCACGCCGAGCACCACGGAGGAGATCATGGCTGAGGGCACGAACCAGACGACGACCATCGGGGCGGACACGAGCATCACCGGCGAGATCAGTTTCGAATCCGCGGCCCAGGTGTACGGGCGTGTGGAGGGGAAGATCGTCGGCAAGGGCGAGTTGCGGATCGGCAGCGGCGCGACCTGCCGTGCGGCGATCGACGCCGGCCGCGTCACGGTGGACGGCACGGTCGAGGGGGACGTGGTCGGGCGCGACCGCGTGGAGTTGACCGCCAAGGCGCGGGTGACGGGCGATGTGACCGCACCGAAACTGGTCGTGAACGAGGGGGCGTCGTTCTACGGGCACTGCCGCGTGGGGCCGGACGCGGGCAAGGAGCACGCCAAGAGCGTGGCGGAAGCGAAGCCGGCTGCGAAGGGGGTTGGCGCGCCTACGGCGTGACGCCCGCCTGATCCATGCCGCCGGAGACAACCCATCGCAGCGTGCAGTGCTACCACTGCCGCCGACGGTTCGAGGTCGGCGTGCGGGCGGTGACGGTGTCGTGCCCCGGCTGCCACAAGCGGCTGGTGATCGAGGACCTCGTGATCAAGAACGCGCAGGCCTACACGAAACTACAGACCTGCGGGCGCGTGGTGGTGCAGCGGCGCGGGCACGTCATGGCGACGCTGGTCGAGGCGCACGCGGGCATCGAGGTGCTGGGCGTGCTCGAGGCGAACGCGATCACCGGCGGGGGCGTGCGGATCGGGCCGAAGGCGACGTGGAAGGGCGACCTGGCGGCGCGCACGCTGCGTGTGGACGCGGGAGCGCGGATCGTCGGCGGGCGGTTCGCGGTGCCGGATGATCCGCTGGGGCTGGCACGGACGACGCCCGAGCGTGCGGGCGACGGCGCGTCCTGATCGCGACCGTAGCGTATTCCTCTATCCCCGCGGTCAGATGACCTTCGACGGCAGCGTGAGGAGCGGGAGCATGACGGCCATCAGGATCGAGCCGATGACCACGAACATCGCGACGATCAGCGCGGGCTGAAGGACCGAGAGCAGGCGAGTGGATCGCCGCTCGGCCTCGTCGGCGAGGTCGTCGGCCAGCGTGTCGAACGCGGTCTCGAGGTCGCCCGCTCGCTCCGCGGCCATGAGGAGGCGGCGCGTCGCCAGGGGGAGCGTCTCGACGCCGTCGATGAGCGACCGCAGCACGCCGCCCTCGATCAGGCGCGTTCGCAGCGTGCGGAGTTGGCGGCGCATGACGGAGTGGGCGATGGCCTCGGTGGCGACGCCGAGCGCGTCGGCGAGCGGGACGCCCGAGCGCGTCATCGCCGCCATGACGGCGAAGAAACGGGCGGACTCCTGCGTGAGGGCGACGGTCCGCACGCCCGGGAGCCTGCGCATGGCGCGTGCAGCCGACGCGCCGACCTGACGGCGCGCAAGGAGGGCGACGATGAGCAACACCCCGACGACGGTGAGGACGATGGCGGCGTTCGCTCGCACGAACCCGCTGAATCCCATGATCAGTTTCGTGTACGCGGGAAGGTCGTCGGTCATCTGGAGGAGCGCGTTGCCGATGCTGGGGACGACCATGACGAGCATGAGGCCGACGACGACGAGGCTGATCGCCAGCACGATCGCCGGGTAGAGCATCAGGGTGAGGGCCTTGCCGCGGAGGGCGACCTGGCGACGCGCGGTTCGCGAGAGTTGTGCGGCCGCGCCGGCGAGATCGCCGGTGCGTTCGGCGGCCTGGTAGACGGCGATCGTGACGGTGTCGAAAGCGCGAGCGCGTCGGCAGGCGTCGGAGAAGGACGCTCCGCCCGCGACCTCGTCGCGCAGGCGTAGCACGAGGGGCCTGGTGCGGGCGGAGACAACGGACGCGGTGACTTCGAGCGCCTCGACGAGCGGGACGCCCCGTTTGAGCAGGAGGGCGAGTTGCGTGTTGAGTTCAGCCTGGTCCTTCAGCGCGAGCGAACCTTCGCGCGCCCCAACCCAGCCGGGCAGTCGCCAGGTCCGCAGGAGGACGAGCCTGTCGCGGCGGAGGCCCTCGGCGAGGGCTCGCTCGGAGCGGGCCTGGCGCATGCCCAGCGTGCGGCCGCCCCGGGGGGTCACGGCGAGGAAGAGGAACGAACTCGGGGTTCCGGCGCGGGACACCGGGGCAGTCTACCGCTGTCGCCCATGGCGGTTGATCGGCGCGACCGACCCCGCCACAATCCCCCCCGTGGGCGGACCGGCCGCCCGATCGGCCGACCTCCCCACTCCTCTGACGACCCCGAAGGGAACCCATGCGCGCGCTCATCAAGCACCACGCCGGCGAGGGACTCGCCTTTGACGCCGACCGCGCCCGCCCCGAGCCGGGCCCGCGCGACGTGCTGATCCGGGTACGGCGCGCGGGGATCTGCGGGACGGACCGGCACATCTGGCAGTGGGACGAGTGGGCGGCGGGACGCATCCCGGTCGGGATCGTGACCGGGCACGAGTTCGTGGGGACGATCGAGCGCGTCGGCTCGGCGGTGACGCGGTGGAAGCCGGGGCTGCGCGTGAGCGCGGAAGGGCACGTGACCGCCGGGGTGGACTACAACTCGCGCACGGGCAACGCGCACATCGCCAGCGACACGCGCATCATCGGCATCGACCGCGACGGCTGCTTCGCGGACTACGTGGTCGTCCCCGAGGAGAACGTCTGGCCCGTCCACAAGGACATCCCCGACCGCATCGCCGCCGTCTTCGACCCGCTGGGCAACGCGGTGCATACGGTGATGGAGGCGGGCGTGAGCGCGAAGACGGTGCTCATCTCGGGCGTGGGGATCATCGGGCTGATGGCGGTCACCGTCGCGCGGGCCGCCGGCGCGAGCCGCATCTTCTGCACCGACGTGAACCCGCCGCGCCTGGAACTGGCGAAGAAACTGGGCGCGGTCGAGGCGTTCGACGCGCGCGACAACGGGTGGATCTCGGAGGTGCGCCGGGCGTGCCGCGGCGAGGGCGTGGACGTGCTGCTGGAGATGTCCGGCGCGGACGCGGCCTTCGATCAGGGCTTCCGCGCGCTGCGGAACGGCGGGACGGCCGCGCTGCTCGGGCTGCCCGCGAAGGCGGTGACCTTCAACTTCAACGAGCACATCATCTTCAAGGGGTGCAAGGTGCTCGGGATCAACGGGCGCAAGATGTGGGAGACCTGGTACCAGATGGAGGAACTGGTGCTGTCGGGCCGGCTGGAACTGGACGATGTCCTCACGCACGAGTTCCCGATCGAGGACTACCGCAAGGCGTTCGATACCTTCCTCTCGGGCGAGGGGATCAAGGTCGAGTTGACGATCAACGACTGACGCGGGCTCGCGCGTGCGCCCTCCCGCGGGATCCAGGGATTCGCCCCCGCACTCGCCCATCCCCGGCTTTCGATCGGATCGCGCGTGACCCGACGGCGCGGGCGTCGCTCGTCATGGTGGCGTCGTCGAGTCGGCGGCGTCGCGGGAGCGCGTCCCGGCTCGGCGCGTCTGGCTGCGTCGCGTCGGGCCGGGGCTGCTCTCGGGGTCGATTGATGTGGTAAGAAAAGACCGATTGTGGAAGGCGGAAAGGTCAAAGCCGCCACGGAGTGGCGGGGTACCCCGCCGATCAGGCAAGGGCGGCGCGGAGCAGGTCTCCCCAGCGGGTCTCGATCTCGCGGGCCTCGGCGGCGCGGTCGCCGTGGAGCGCGACAAAGATCGAGGCTTCAAACCCTTCGCCACCCTCACCACCCGCCATCGGCGGATCGACGCGGAGGCGGACGAGGGCATCATCCCAGTCGTAGACGACGGCGGCGAGTTCGTAGGGCGGGTCGTGGATCAGCAGATCGGCCTCGAGCCGGTCGCGCGCGCCGGTGACGAACTGGACCACGGAGCCGGGACGGGGAACGCCGGCGCGTGAGCCGAGGCCCATGCACGTCGGGCCGACCAGTTTGCCCCAGATCGCCTCGCGCGTGAGGCGCAGGCCCGCCATGCGCGGGAAGGCGACATGGCGCGGCCTGCCGGCGTGACGCTCGAGGGCGTGGCGCAGGCCTGCGAGTTCGAATCGCCAGCCTCGCTCGACAGCGGCGGCTTGGTCGCGTCCGGCTTCGGTGTCGGCGAAGCCGGAGGTGATGACGCGCACCGACGTGCCGTTGCCGGCGGGTTCGAGCGTCCATTCGTCGGATATGCCGCCGTACTCGATTCTGAGGCGCTGGAGCGGCTTCCAGTCGGTGATCGTTGCCGTGCCCTCGCACGCCCCCGGTCCCCAAGAGTACCAGATGCTCCCGCCGACGCCCGGCTCGACCTTGGCGTCGATGGGGAACCAGCGTTTGAGGCCGTCGGCCGTGGCGACGGCGTCCCAGACTGCCTCAACGGGGGCGTGGACGGTGGCTTCGGCCTGGATGCTGCCTGCGTGCCGGGTGTCGCTCACGGGTGATCTCCTCGATGGTTCTGCCGCGGGGCAGGGGAGACGGTATCTTCGCAGACGGGCGGCCGACGAGCCGCCGCGAGACGATCTGGAGTTGACCCATGCCGACCCCCGAGAGCGCGTCGATCGAGTCGATCCTCCAGGAGAACCGGGTGTTCCCGCCCCGTCCGGCGGGGGACCTGGGGATGCCGCGCTGGCACGTCGCCTCGATGGAGGAGTATCGGAGGCTGCACCGGCGTTCGGTCGAGGACCCGGAGGGGTTCTGGGGCGAGGCGGCGTCTGAACTGCACTGGTTCACGCCGTGGAAGCGGGTGCTGGAGTGGAAGGCGCCCGACGCGAAGTGGTTCGTGGGCGGGCGGACGAACCTGTCCTTCAACTGCCTCGACCGGCAGATCGCCTCGGGGCACGCCGACCAGACCGCCATCATCTGGGAGGGCGAGCCGGTCGGGGCGGGCGGGCCGGAGGTGCGTCGGCTCACCTACCGCGACCTGCACGCCGAGGTCTGCCGCTTCGCCAACGCCCTGAAGTCCGTCGGCGTGAAGAAGGGCGATGTCGTTACCATCTACATGGGCATGGTCCCCGAGGTCGCCGTCGCCATGCTCGCGTGCGCCCGCATCGGCGCGGCCCACTCGGTGATCTTCGGAGGGTTCAGTTCGCAGGCGATCGTTGACCGCGTTCACGACGCGAAGAGCCGCGTGATCGTGACGTGCGACGGGGCGTGGCGGCGCGGCAACGTCGTCCCGCTGAAGGAGAACGTGGACGCGGCGTGCGAGCAACTGGCCGGCACCCCCGAGGCTGTGCGATCCGTCATCGTCCTGCGACGCTGCGGCAACGATGTCGCCTGGCACGACGCGCGCGACCGCTGGTGGCACGAGGCCGTGGCGGGGGCGTCGGGGGCGTGCGAGGCCGAGCCGATGGACGCCGAGTCCATGCTTTTCCTCCTCTACACCTCCGGCTCGACCGGCAAGCCCAAGGGGATCCTGCACACCACCGGCGGGTACATGGTGCACACGTTCCTGACGAGCCGGCTGGCGTTCAATCTCGTGCCGGACTCGGGGCAGGTCTACTGGTGCACGGCCGACGTGGGGTGGGTGACGGGGCACTCGTACATCCTGTACGGCATCCTGCCCAACCGCGTGCCGACCGTCATGTACGAGGGCGCGCCGAACTTCCCGGCCGAGGACCGCTTCTGGTCGATCGTGGCGCGGCACCGGGTGACGCAGTTCTACACCGCGCCGACGGCGATCCGGGCGTTCATGAAGTGGGGCGACGAACATCCCCGCCGGCACGACCTCTCGTCCCTCAAAGTCCTCGGCACCGTCGGCGAGCCGATCAACCCTGAGGCGTGGATGTGGTACCACCGCGCCGTCGGCGGCGAACGCTGCCCCATCGTCGATACATGGTGGCAGACCGAGACCGGAGGCCACATGATCACCCCTCTCCCAGGGTGTACGCCGACAAAGCCAGGCTCCTGCACGCTCCCCTTCTTCGGCGTCGATGCCGCCGTCGTCAACGAACGCGGCGAGGAGCAACCCCCCAACACCGGCGGCCTGCTCGTCGTCCGCCGCCCCTGGCCGGGGATGCTCCGCGGCATCTACGGCGACCGCGACCGCTTCGTGCAGACCTACTTCTCCCGCGTCCACAGCCCCGTCAACGGCGAGCCGTACTACTTCACCGGCGACGGCGCACGCCGCGACGCCGACGGGTACTTCTGGATCATGGGGCGCGTCGACGACGTCATCAACGTCGCCGGGCACCGCCTCGGCACGATGGAGATCGAGTCCGCCCTCGTCTCGCACGAGGCCGTCGTCGAGGCCGCCGTCGTCGGCATGCCCCATGACATCAAGGGAACCGGCATCGCCGCCTTCTGCACGCTCGAGCCCAGCCGCGAGCCCAAGTCGCCCGCCGAGGCCGACGCCCTCAAGGCCGCCCTGCGCGAGCACGTGTCCAAGGAGATCGGCGCGATCGCCCGCCCCGACCAGCTCCGCTTCACCCCGTCACTCCCCAAGACCCGCAGCGGCAAGATCATGCGCCGCCTCCTCCGCTCCATCGCCGCCGGAGAGGAAAAGATCACCCAGGACACCACCACGCTCGAAGACTACAGCGTGCTGGCGAAACTGAAGGAAAGCGAGGAGACGTGACATGGCACTGACCGCTCGCGTGCGCACGGTTGCCGCGCTGGCCCTGCTCGGCGCTCTCGCGTGGCATCCGGGGTGTGCCGCGGTGGTCGTGTACGCCTACGCCAACGGCGAGACCTCGCACGACGTGGACGCGCCGCTCGATGAGGTGTGGGCGGCGTCGCTGGCCGCGTTCGAGGAACTCGAACTGCCCGTCGCCGCCTCGTCGCGTGACGAGGACTCCGGCAGGATCAAGTCCCGGACCCCCGGCGGCGACGAGATCACGCTCCGCCTGCAGCAGCGCAAGTTGGACCGGACCCGCGCGAAGGTCCGGATCGGCCTGTTCGGGGATGAGAAGCGGTCCCAGCAGATCATCCGCTCGATCGAGGGGCGGCTCGGCCTGACGGCCCCGGCGGACGCGGCCGCGCCGTGAGCGGGCAGGCGATATGCTCGGCCCATGCATCCCGGTGAAACCAGTGGCGTCCCTCCCCAACAACCCGGCATGATCCCGACCTCCCCCGCACCGCTCGCCCCGGTCGCGGAGTCGTCGCGCATCGACGCCATCGATGTCGTCCGCGGCTTCGCCCTCCTCGGCATCTTCCTCGTCAACGTCGGCATGCACGGCGACACCTTCGGCCTGTACTTCGACCCCACGCCTCCGGCAGGCTCGTCGCCCGCCGACCAGGTCGTCCACTACGTCGTCAAGGTCTTCTGCGAGGGCAAGTTCTACCCGCTCTTCTCGCTGCTCTTCGGGATCGGCCTCGCCCTCCAGTGGCAGCGGGCCAGGGCGGCCGGACGCCGACTCCTCGGGACGGGGCTGCGCCGCCTCGCCGTGCTCGGCCTCTTCGGCCTCGCGCACGGCCTGCTGCTCTGGTACGGCGACATCCTCTTCATCTACAGCATCGCCGGCCTGCTGCTCCTCCTGCTCATCGACGCCAGGCCGCGCACGCTCGCCATCGTCGGCGCGTGCCTGATGGGTGTCTGTGCACTCGCCGGCACGGGCCTGGGCACGCTCGGTGCGCTGGAAACCCTCTCCCGGGAGCGCGAGGCGGCCGCGGTTGCCCAGGTCGAGACGGATGCGTCCGGACAAGCCGACGCATCGGACCCCGCACCAACGCCCGAGGACGCTGCGCCCGCGCCTGCCGCAAGCCACGACGAAGCGCCGGATGAGGCCGACACCGGCCCGAAGACGCCGATCGAGCGCGCGCTCGCGGTCTTCCAGGACCCGTCCCAGATGCAGGGCGTCGGCGGCCCGCTCTCCTCGCCCGTGTGGCTCGAAGCGGAAACCGAGGCGTACCGCGACGGGCCGTATAGCCAGGCCCTCTTCTTCCGCGTCGTCACCTTCGCATCGATGCTGGTCTTCTGTGCGCTCGGTTTCTGGTGGAACGTCGCGGCGATGCTCCTGTTCGGGGCCGCGCTGCTGAAGGCCGGCCTGTTCGAGGAGCGCAATGCGAACTGGCACCGCCGGTTCGTGGTGGTCGGCCTGCTCCTCGGCATCCCCTTCGGCCTGCTCTACGCGTTCCTGCCGGTCATCGCGCCCCCCTGGGTGTACATGGTCGCGGGCAACGTGCTCGCCATGGTCGGCGGGCCGCTGCTGAGCATCGGGTATCTCGGCGCGATCACCCTCATCGTCCGCTCCGGCGCGGCCCGCGCCGCCACGAGCGCGATCGCGAAGGTCGGACGCATGGCCCTCACGAACTACCTCATGCAGACCGTCATCTCAACGGGCATCTTCTACCACTGGGGCCTCGGCCTCTTCGGCGAGACGACCAAGACCGAGCGCGTCGGCATCGTCCTCACCATCTACGCCGCCCAGATCGTCTTCAGCGTGTTCTGGCTCCGGTTCTTCCGCTTCGGCCCGATGGAATGGCTCTGGCGCACGCTCACCTACCTCCGCCCGCAGCCGATGTTTCGGCGTACGGAGTCGCCTTAGACGGCACGCACCAGCCCGCCGAGGAGTACGCCCGCGGCGAAGGCGAGCGCGGCGGCGACGGAGCCGACGCCGAGCGTTTCGAGTCCGCTGAGCCACCAGCGTTGGTCGACGAATCGGCTCTTGGCCGCGCCGACGAGGAAGAAGGCCGCCGCCGTCATCGCCGCGCTCCAGAGGAACGGGCGTTCCGGCAGGCTCAGCGCGCCGACCACCACGCCCGCGAACGGCAGGAGCGGGATCGCCCCGACGACCGCGAACGCGGCGAACGTGGCCGCGCCCGCCCGCCACGGCGACCGGAGTTCCTGGGCCGCGCCGTGCTCCTCGGTCATCATGGTGTCGATCCAGCGCTTGCGGTCGCCCGTGATGACGCCGACGACCTGCTCGAGGAGCGCGCCCGTGAAGCCCTTGCGCGCGAAGATCTGGCGGATCTCCTCGCGTTCGCCCTCGGGGTGGAGTTCGATCTCGCGCTCTTCGAGTCTGCGTTCACGTTCGTGCTGCTGGCGGGCGGCGCGGGCGCCGAGGAAGTTGGCCGCGGCCATGCTGAAGCCGTCGCCGAGGAGGTTGGCCGCGCCGAGGATGACGATGACGCCGGCCGAGAGACCCGCGCCGGTGACGCCCGCGACGACCGCGAAGGTCGTGACCGCCCCGTCGATCGCGCCGAAGATGCCGTCGCTGAGGTAACTGTGGCGGCGGGGCCTGCCGAGCCTTCGGCGGATGGCGGCGGGAGAGTGGGTGCGTTCGAGATCGGCCCGAGTCTCGCGTCCGCGTGCCGCCATGCCGTCGCCCCTGTCGCCCGGTCGGCGAGGGTAGCGCGAGGCGGGCGGCGGTGCGGCGGGCGTGCGTACAATGGGGCGTCGGATCTTTGACATCTGGGGCCGATCTGGTTTCGACCGGGCAGAGCAGGCTTGGCGTGGCGCGTCGAGGGGCGTGCTTGCCTCGTAAAAAGCACGCACACAAGTAGCTGGCAACAACAGCTATGCCCTCGCGGCCTAATTAGGCCGCGCGATCCCCGCCCGACGCCCGATGGGGCGGGGATCGAAGACATCGGGCTGGTCCGCGCGGGGCGCACCCGGCCGCGCGGATGAGATTGCACCGGGCGCTGGGGCGAACGGGAGGCCGTCGGCGGCCGCCCAAAGCCCGAGATACAAACCGCCGACTACACGCGTAGAGGCGCCCTGCCGGCTGCATCGGGACGGGGGTTCGATTCCCCCCGGCTCCATTTTTCTCGCTGTGCGCACGCGAGCGCACCGGGGCGCAACGCTTTGCACGCGGCGACCTTGCGCGAGATGCTCGGAAGTTGCGATCACGCGATCTGCAGCGCAGTGCGCTCCGGTGCGGACGCATGCTGCGTCACTTTTTGCGTCACTTTTCGGCCGGTGACGCGCGCCAGAGTCTCGTCAGGGATGGCGATGGTGTAGTGCCTCGCGCTCACGCTCATCGTGTGCCCGAGCCACCGGCAGACCGCGTACGGCGCGTAGCCATCGTTCATCCACTCGATCTCTCGCGAGCGGCGGAGCGTCTGCCAGGCGTCGTCCCACGGCTCGACGCCCGCTGCCTCAATGATCGCCACCAACTTCCGGCGGCGGCCGCCGGCCGAGCGGATCGTCACCAGCCGCTGCTCGCCCCTCGGGCACCCCGCACGCCGCTCCGTCAGCAGCTCCATCAGACGCGGCACGATCGGGACGATCCGCTGCTCGTGGCCGGGATGCCGCTCGGTCTTGGGCGATCGCACCCGCATCAGTCCGTCGTGCCAGTCGATGTCGTCCCAGGTCAGCAGGTGCGTCTCCGAAGGCGTCCGCAAGCCCGCCAGGCGCGCGAGGCCGATGAGCAACGCCCACTCGGCGTCGGGCGCCGCCTCGAGCAGCGCCTCCGTCTCCGCGGGCGTGACGTACCGGCTGTTCCGCGTGGGGGTCACGCCGCCCTTCAGGTGGGCGAAGGGGGACTTGAGCAGGATCTCCCGGTCGACGATCTCGCGGAACATGGTCTTGGCATTGCCGACATGGGTCTTGACCGCTGCCTCGCTCAGGCCCTTCCGGCCGAGGCCGTCGCGCCAGCGTGAGGCGTCTTCGCAGGTGATGTGCTGGAGCGGCTTGTCCTTCCCGAAGTGCTCTTCGAGCTTCACCCGCGTCTGTTCGAGCTTGCGCCGGGACTCCGGCTTGAGGTCGGCGCGGGATTCCATGAAGAGAACCATCCACTCGCCCAGCGTGCGGCACTGGCGGCCCTTGGCGAGGCCGACGGCCGCGAGCTTGCGGTGCAGCCGGCCGTCGATCGAGCCGAGCCACGCCGAGGTCTCGCGGTCGAGCGGCTCGCCGCGGAGCTGGGCGCCGAGGATGGCCTCCACGCGGACGCGGACGGAGTCGGCGTAGCGCATCTCGACCTTGCCGAGGTGGATCGTGCGGCGGGCGCCGCCGGCGGAGATGAACTGCACCCGCTTCTTGCCGTCCGGTAGTGTGGTGACGCTCGCCATCAGCCGCCCTCTCCCCGGGCTCCAAGGCCCGGACGCGACTTGAGCGAGACCTGTTCGGAGAGGCAAGGCGAGCGGGAAAGCTGTTTGCGGGAGGCTGAGCGCGGCCTCGGAAGGCGCCTCGCGTCAGCGAGGAACGGATGGACAATCATGGCGCACCCTCCGGCCACTCCGGGCGCGGCTCGCCGCGCATCCGGGCGAGGATGTCCGAGAGCGCCAGGGCCTCCGCGCGTTCGCGCGGCAGGCAGCCGTCGTACTCCATGGTGGCGGCTCGCTCGTCCCACTCGAGGTGCCAGTCCGGCGGCAGGTCGTCGGGCGCGATCTGCAGGCGCTGGTCCCGGTCTGGCGCTGCGGCGGTGGCGGGCCCGTGCCGGTCCGGGTCGAAGATGGCGTCCAGGTCGAGCCACATCACCCGGCTCTCCCCGGAGACGCTTCCGGCGTTCCGACAAGCGCATCACTCGGTGATTCACGAGTACTTGTCGGAACCACGCCCGATTGCCGACAAGCTTCCAGCGCCGCCGGAGCGATTGTCGGAACCGTGCCGGCAGCACAGGCGACTTCCGACCAATGCCCTTGAACTTGCGGTGCAGCGTGCTCGTTGGAAGGCCGGAAGTCGTCCCCGGGAAAGACCAACTCCAGCGCGGGCAGATCGGCGCCGCCGAGGTCCTCCGGCTCCACCGGCAGGAGCCGCCATCGGGCAGGCCTCGAACCCTTCGGCTCCTGGGTCTGCTCCAGGAACCCCCCCTCGCAGAGCGCGTTCAGCCAATCCCGCACGCACCTGTCGGACACCGATTCGCCCCTGGTCGCCTCCGTGGTCGTGAACTCGTCGCTGCCGAAGCGCTGGACGAGACGCTCCCGGAGGCGCCAGGCGGCGGCGGGGATCGTCCTGCCGAGCAGGAACGAGAGAGGAGCATCGAGGAGCCGCTTGATGATCTGGTAGTCGAGGGGCGAAGCGACCACCGACCCGTCCGTGGTCCGGTCCCTCTGGTATTGATGCAGGAGGGCGCAGGCCGAGATGCCCGCTATCAGGTGCCCGAAGGCCCGCCGGCCCTCCACCCGATCCGCGGGGACCAGCTCGGCGAGCCGGCGGGCGTACGGCACCACCACCCACGCCTGCTGCAGCATGCGCTGCATCGCGTGGTGGCGCTGCAGGATGGCCTCCTTTGCGTCCTGCGACTGACCACCGCTGTGCGCCGCCGCGATCGCCCGGTAGATTCGTCTGGTCTGCGCCTGACGCTCGTCGGTCTGGACCAGCAGGCAGCGGTTGGCGTCCTCCTCGAAGATCTTCGTGAGCGTCGTCGATTCGACGAAGGCGATCGGCCCGTCCTGCTCGATGAGGCGGGTCTCGATCCCGCCGCTCCCCTTGACCGGCATGAGCTTCGAGAGCCGCCCCGACGAGAGCATCTCCCGCAGCGCCCTCGTCGCCTCCGCGGTCTCCGGGTTCTGCACCCGCGACCGCTCGCCGGCAAAGACGAGCTTGTGGACCAGCGAGCCGGGCGGCATATGGAAGAGCGCCTGCGGTGTTATCTGCGTGGCGTGGATGACGACCTCGGGCGGGAACAGTGTCGAGACGATCTCGCTCCCGAACGACTTCCCGCTCGCCGTCGCCCCCTGCACGATCGCCGCAAGCGGCTTGCGGAGAAGCCTCGACGTGCCGGTTAGGTAGATCGTGGCCCCGAGTTCCCGCTCTCCCGCGACGCCGAGGGCTTCGATGTCGTCCACGATCTGCCGGATGAGCTCGGGGTCACGGAGCGTCTCCTCCGCCGCCTGCCGTACCTCGGGCGGCATCGCGTCGAGCGGGGCGCGCGGGTCGACGCTGGACGCCGAGGCCCCCGTGGGCGCACGGCTCTGCTCAGCAAGGGCAGCGGCGGCCTTCGCGGCGATGCGGTCCAGCTCATCGAGGATCTGGCCCCGCTCGACCGCGGGCGCCCGTTCAGCGATAGCAGCGGCGAACCCCTGGCGGGCCTTGGCGGAGACGATGTTGACCTGGTCTGTGTGCTGCGTCCCATCCGGCAGCAGGGCCGTGAGGATGACCTTCCCGTCGGGTCCGGCGGGGAAGTGCGTGATCTCGATCGTGGGCGTCGCGGACATGCTCACGCCCTCCTCGCGGTGGCTCGAACGCTGACCACGAGCGGGTCAGCGGCGGCGATAGCGTCGTTCACGTCGCTCGCTGTGGCACCGATCTTCAACCACTCCCGCAGGTCCTTCGCCGGCGGCTCGATCGCCCGCACGTCGCGGCAGGAGCAGGCGAGGACGGCTGCGAGGTCGCGCGCCCCCCGGAGCCCGACCTCGTCGGTGTCCGCCACGACAACGGCGGCGGGGGGACGGTGACGCTTCACGTACTCCGTGACCAGCCGCGTGCCGCTGCCGCCGCTGGGGCGGCCGATCGCGTCGAAGCGGAGAGTCAACGCGGCCGCGGTGTCCGTCGGCCCCTCGGTGACGAGTAGCGGGTCCTGACCGCCGAGGTCGGAGGAGGGGATGAACAGCCCGTCCTTGCTGCCGGTCACGGCGAACTTGTTGCCGCTGGGCGTTCGCAGGCGGATGCCGCGAACCACCCCGGTCGCATCCGACATGGGGAAGGACCAGTTCCGACCGTCCCAGCCGATGCCGAGCCGCTCGAGGCTGAGAGGGGAGACGCCGAGATGGTCGGCGAGGCGGGCCACCGCGGCGGGCTGTGCACGGGCGGTGTACTCGGCCGCGAGGCCGCTGAAGTCCCGGGGCGCCCTTCGGAGGGGGATGACGATACTCCGGGCGCTGGGTCGAGAACGGCCGTCCTCCCGGAGGACATGCAGCCAGCCCGCCTCCCCCCATCGTCGCTGCGACTCCACCCGCTGGCAGATCACGCGCGAAGGAGGCTCGTCCTTGCTGACGAGACACCACTGAGCGTGGTCGCAGACGGGGCAGCGCTCACGGCCGCGGATGCGGCGAAAGTCGTCGAGGAGCATCACTTGCTGCCCCGCGTCGCCAGCCCCTCGCGAGCAACCCGCTCGACCTCGGCGACCCTGACGCGGGTCGCCCGGCCCAGCCGGACCGCATCGAGAGCGCCCTCCGAGATCGCTCGCCAGATCAGCCGCTCCGAAACCGACAGCCGCCTGGCCGCCTCGGGCACGCTCAGCAGCACCTTCTCGTCCGTGTTCGTCTGCATCGTGTGACTCCTTCGCACTGAGGCCGCAACGTGCGGCTCATGTCGTGCAAGGAAACAACACGTCGCGTGAGGATTCAAGGGGGTGCACGCGCGTTGGGAATCAGTTGTGAGCGCGCTCCCAACTTGGGATTCAGTTGTGATTCCGGGGAGGCGTTATGAGTCGAGCAACTCGGCCCAAGCTCGGGCGATTGCGGCCTGATTTCGGTACGCTCGGCTCTTGATTTCGATGATCATCTTGCGAAGATCCGCCTTGGAATACTTGTGGTGAGGCCCAGCGCCACCCTTCGGAGCCGCGGCCACCTTGGCCTTTCTGCGGATGGTGTCGAAAGTCGTGGTCCCGAGGAGCTTGTCACCTTCGTTCGCTTGGCCCAGCAGCTCGGCCTTGGTCCAGCCGTCGGGCTTATAGACGGGGCCGCCTTGGCGCACTCCCGGGTCAGCGAGCGAGGTGATGAGCGCCGGTCCGCTGAGCTCCCGCAACTCGCTCGGCCTGAAGCCGGCGGCGAAGAGCCGAGTTTCGACCGCCGTCCAGGAAGGATTGTCCGGGTCGAGTTCAAGCCGCCGGAGGATGGCTTTGTCCTCCTCGGTAGGACAGTAATACTCGCAATCCGTCCACGCCATCTGCGGCCGCGCAGTGCGGAACGAGACCCTGATCGGATGCCCGGGCGTCAACTTCGAGGCGGGCACACGGACGTTTCTGGCGCGGCCGGGTTCCTCGGTTGTGACCACACCACTCGGGAAGTTGCGCATGAACCCGCGCGGCCCCCTTCCCAGCGGGCGAAACGGCCATACCCAAGCCTGCTCCATCCGACGCCCTCCGCGAGCCAGGGTCAGTCCACGTCTGTACGGTAGTGCACGACAGAGCGTGCCGGCGCAATCCGCCGCCGTGCGTCGTCGCCGAGCTCGCCCCGGCCTCGCCTCGACGCCCGGGTGATTACGAGCCCGCCCGCCTCAGTGCCTGCAGCTCGGACAGCCTGACCCTCCGCCGCGGCCGCCTGCTCGCGAGTTCGGTGCCGAGCAGCACCGCCCCCTGCATCGACGCCGCGACGGCCGAGCCGACCAGGCAGTCAAGCCAGTGGTTGTCCAGCCCGGCCACCCGGAGCTTCCACTCGTCCACCGTCCGCCCGCGGCCCTCGGTCTTCACCCGGTACTCGGCCGTCAGGTGGTCGGCCAGGAGCCGGTGCGTCTCCGGCTTGTGCCCGAACAGCGCGAGCGAGCCGGGGTCGCCCATCGGCACCGCCAGGCGGGCGTGGACGAAGCTCTTCCAGTAGTTGGTGTCGAAGACGACGTGCCGCACCGCGCGCTTGCCCGTCACGAGCGGCACCCGCCAGTTGAGCCCGGTGCGCTCGCCGGGCCTGCGCTTGTACTCGCTGAAGGGGATGCTGCCCGCCCCGACGTACCGCCCGTGGCTCGGCAGCAGGGCCGAGGCGTGCGGCGATTGCTTGCAGAACTGGTAGATGACGTCCGTCGAGGTGCCCCAGTTCGCGTCGATCAGGCAGCGGTCGATCCGCAGGGCCGCCCCGCCGTCTCGGAGCCACTCGCGGCCGAGGGTCCGCTCGCACAGCCGCCCCAGCCCGGCGTAGATCGCCCCCTCGACGCCTGCCCGCGGCGCCGACTGGGCCAGGGTCCTGCGGAGGTCGCGGAGCGTGAAGTACCCGGTCGTCTGGTCCGGCTCGGTGCCGTAGTCGACCACGTACCCCGTGAAGTTCTCCCCCCACGCCGCGATGAGCCAGAACAGCGCCTTGCCCTGCACGTCCACGAACATCGTCAGGTGCGAGCAGCCGATCGGGACCTCGCCGCGCTTGTGCCCGCTGAGCTTGGCGGCGATCTGGTCGGCCGTCAGCATGTCGGCGTCGGCCGCGACCTCGGGCAGCGGCTCGTTCTGGTACTCGGCGTAGAACGCCCTCTCGTCCTGGAGCCTGAGGTTCATCGCGTGCTGCACGGCGCTCAGCTCGTCGTGGTTGAACCGCTGCGGCCAGGCGATCACCGCGCCCGCGTCCATGGCCTTCCGGTTGCGCTTGTAGAACGCGGTCGCGGCCTTGATCCCCCGGCCGCTCCGCAGCTCCGCCGCCCGTACCTCGGCGTACCTCGACCACAGGGACTCGTCCGAGGGGAAGGCGTAGACCATCCGCGTGCGCTCCCCCTGCCACTGGGGGTGCTTGATCTGGTCGAGGATCCGGTCGGCGAGGTCGTCGGGACGGACCACGGTCAGGGTCATGAGCCCGGCGATCTTCTCCCCCGGGCCGGCCAGCCCGAGGATGGCGCCGGCGAGCACCCGCTCCCTTGCCTCGCACTGCGAGGGCGAGCGCGCCGACTCGTCGGTCTGCGGGTCGTCGATGAGCACCAGCGACGGCCGCACGCTCTGGCCGTCGGCGCGCTTGAACTTCATCCCGCGGATGCGGCCGGTGATGCCGGCGACGCGGATGACGGCGCCCGACGCGGGCGACCCTTCGATCGTCGGAAGCACGATCTCCTTGGCGGTCCAGCCGATGTGCGTCTGCCTCCCGGCGTGGAGCTGACCCGCCGACCGCTGCGTGATCCCGTCGAGGGCACGGATCGGATGGCAGACCCGCGGGAAGTCACCGGCGAGCACGTCGTTGTGCGCGAGCTCGGCCTTGATCGAGTCGAGCATCTGCGAGGCGTGCTCCTCATCGGAGCCGATCAGGGCCACGAAGTCACGGTGCCCGTAGAGCATCGCCCACAGGCACGCGACCTCGCACATCGTCGTCTTCCCCGACCCGCGGGGCATGGCCATGGCGAAGAGACCCCCCTCGAGCACCGCCCGCTCGATCTTGGCGATCACCTTCAGGTGGTCGTCGGACCACGTGAGCCGGAACGTCCGCGGGAAGTACGCCTCGCAGAAGAAGCGGAAGTCGGTTCGCGCCCGGTCGTTGCGGGCCCGGTCCGCGATCTCGGGCAGCTCTCCGATGTCCCGGCCCGAGAGCGACAGGGCCCGGGCCTCGCGGGCCTTGCGCTCGCGGTAGGCCTCGTACCCGTCGGCGCCGTCCTCGGGCTTGGGCTCGTGCCGCGCCGCGACCAGCCACGCCACGTACCGGAAGAGATCCACCCGCGCCGGGTCGCCGTCGGCCGCGACGCGGAACCCCGCACGGGTGCGGTGACGGTGCAACTGGCGCTCGCCGATCACCTCGCCCAGCGGCGTGGAGTTCAGCAGGCGGCAGAGCTCGCCCGGCCTGAGCTGTCGCGGGTCAATCGCCACGCCGCCCCATCTCCCGGACAAGCCACGCCCCGTAGTGCACGAGGTTGATGCTCCCGTCGGCGTTGGTCGGCGCACCGGCCTCGAGGTCCGCCTCGATCAACTCCTCCGTGACAGGTCCGCCGCCCAGACGCGTGAGCACCAGGGCCGCGTCGGCGACCGAGAGCGCGGCGGGGTTCAGCGGCGCACGCGGGCCCGCCCCCGGGACCGGTGCCTCTCGACCGCTCATCCCTCCGCCCCCGCCTTGGACCGGGACGCCGGGCGGGCCTTGATCCCGGCGGAGCCCGTCTTCTGCTCGTCCGGCGCGGCGGCCCCGCCCGCCCGGCCCGCCCCGCCCGGCTGCTCGACCCCGTCCGCGTCGTACCGCGGCGGGACGCTGCCCGCGAACAGCTCCCACCGGCGCACCGCCGCACCGGCGACGCGCTTGATGTGCTTGCGACGACCGATGTTCCGGGTCTCGACCTTCATGGAGCGCTCCTTACTCCCGCGTGCGTCCGTGCCATCACCCCTGCGCCCGGACCCGCACCGGCCCCCGTCGTCGGCCCGTCCGGGCCTCCCGCGGCGCCGTCGCGTCCCGCGCCCGACAGCCTCCCCCGGGCCGACGTGGGCCACCGTGCGGCCGCACGCGGGAACGCCAGTCGGACAGGTCGGACAACCTGAAGTAAGTCGGTCGGGTCGCGTCGCTGTTCCCGCGGGGGTGTCCTGGCCGGATCCCCCCCGGGGAGGACCCACACGCCCCCCCCCTCCCCCCCGCTGCCGCTATTGGTGCGCGGGGGAGCGCGCTGCGCGAGCGGCGTGGGTCGATTCGAACTGGCCGCGGCGGTGCACATGCGCACGTGAATCTCCGCGCTGATTGTAGCGAGCGGCGTGCGAAGAAATGCGCCTTGCGCAGCGCTGCGCGCGGCATTCGATGATCGCACGCACCGTCGCGCAGTGCCGCGCACGACGGCGCACCGTTCGGCATGGGCGTATCGCGGCCGCACGCGGCCGCACGACCGGCTCAACGCGATCACGGCGCGCGTGGCTCGCTTGAGCCCGTCGCGGCATGCAATGAGTGCGCGCTGGGCTGGCCTCGGGCGACGCCGGAGCGGTGCGAGCGGTTGCAGCGGGCGCTGTGGCAGCCGACACTGACCTGCCTGGAACTCATGTGGCAGGTTGGGCGAGAGCGACCGAGTGTACCTCATCCTCCCAGGCCGTGTTCGCGTCCCGGTCGCGCAGCACCACGGCGTCAATGTACGAACTCCCGCCGTACCCGTCAAGCCCCGCGTTGTGATACACGAACCGCTCCTTCGCGGCCGCGTCGATCGCCCATTCCTCGGGGTCCGGGTCGTGGAAGGCCCGGTAGACCGCGACCACACGCCACCGGTCGTCGTACACGAAGTGGTACCACGGGTCGTAGTCGTCCACCTCGCCGTCGGGGCCGCCGCCGGAGTCGTCCGTCACGTCGCTGTGCCAGCCGGTGCGGTGGCCCAGGCCGTTGTACCTGTACTCGGCCACGGTGTCGCTCGTGTCGCGGTTGACCACGAAGCGCAGCCGGCCCCACACGTCGTAGACGTACTCGTACTGCTCCCCATCATCAACAAGGTTGCCCGCCGCGTCGTACGTCCGCGCCACCGTCTCGTCGTTGTAGTTTGTGTCGCCGTCCAGGTCGCGGTCCAGCACCGTCAGCTCGTTCGCCACGTTGAACGTGCCCAACTCGTCGCGGTCGAACGCGCCGGTGTGGAAGTCGTGATAACGTCCTGAATCATGCGCACTTTGACAAAGGGGGTCTCCCGCTGGAAGGTGGTGTTGTGGAAGCACTTACCTGACAGACGGGAGAGCCCAATGGAGAGCGTAGCGAGCGGAGCGGCGGCGGCAAGGGACGTGGCGGGCGAGGGGCGTCGTGAGGCCCTGGCCGGTGCGATCGTGGTGGACACGGGACAGGTGCGGGGCCACCTGGACCGGGTGGTGCGGGGCGCCGTGGAGGAGACGCTGAACAAGCTGCTGGACGAGGAAGCGGACCGGGTGTGCCGGGCGCAGCGGTACGAGCGTTCGCCGGAGCGGCAGGACACGCGGTCGGGGAGTTACGAGCGCAAGCTGCAGACGAAGGCGGGCGAGGTGACGCTGAAGGTGCCGCGGCTGCGGCGGCTGCCGCTGGAGACGGCCATCATCGAGCGGTACAAGCGTCGGGAGAGCTCGGTCGAGGAGGCGTTGATCGAGATGTACCTGGCGGGCGTGTCGATGCGTCGGGTCGAGGACATCACCGAGGCGTTGTGGGGGGTGCGGACCAGCGCCAGCACGGTGAGCACGATGGCGCAGAAGGTGTACGGGCAGATCGAGGCGTGGCGGAGCCGGCCGATCGAGGGCGAGCACCCCTACGTGTACCTCGACGGCATCTGGCTCAAGCGGAGCTGGGGCGGGGAGGTGAAGAGCGTCGCGGTGCTCATCGCCATCGGCGTGGACGCCGACGGCTACCGCGAGGTGCTGGCGGTCGCCGAGGGGACGAAGGAGGACGCCGAGTCGTGGCGGAACTTTCTGCGGAGCCTGAAGGAGCGGGGCCTGGCCGGCGTGCGTCTGTTCGTGAGCGACAAGTGCCTGGGCCTGGTCGAGGCGTTGGGCGAGTTCTACCCCGGGTCGTCGTGGCAGCGGTGCGTGGTGCACTGGTACCGCAACGTGATGACGGCGGCGCCTTCGGGGAAGGTCAGGGAGGTGATGGCGATGCTCAAGGCGGTGCACGCGCAGGAGGACCGCGAGGCGGCGGAGGCCAAGGCCGCGCAGGTCGTGGAGAAGCTGGGGTCGATGCGTCTGGGGGCGGCGGCGAAGATCGTGCGTGAGGGCGTGCCGGAGACGCTGTCGTACACGGCGTTCCCGCGTGAGCACTGGCGGAGCCTGCGGACGAACAACCCGCTGGAGCGGCTCAACCGGGAGGTGCGGCGGCGAACGCGGGTGGTGGGCGCCTTCCCCGACGGGCAATCGGCGTTGATGCTGGTGGCGGCCCGCCTGCGGCACACGGCGGGGACCAGGTGGGGCCTGCGTCGGTATATGGACATGAGCCGCCTGCGCGAGATGGACCGGGCGCGGGCGGAGGAGACGACAACGGCAGGGACGACGGCGACGGAGACCACCGCGGCCGCGTGAGCCGCGGGCTGCCGGCGTCCGGGCTCCGGGGCTACGCCCCTCCGCCCGGACGCCGGCAGCAACACCTTCCTCGGGAGACCCCCTCACCAAATGTGCGCAACTTGACGGACACTACCTGTGCGCAAGATTCAGGACGTCTTCTAGCATTTAATCGCCCCAGCTGCGGCTTGGCAGTTCTACATGAACATCGAGAACGGCAAGAGCATCGGACCACTCAGCGGAGGTAAAAAAAAGTAGAACTCCGTCGGTGTTTGTATCCAGAATGAAAAAGCGGTAACCACCCGTTGTAGTGGCCCGCGGATTATGGATAGTTCCGTACACAATCGCGCCGTGTACATCAAACCGATCTACTTCTGTTTGCCAAGATAAAAAGGCCGGCGGAACTAGTATTGTATTCGATCCCGTCTTGTAGATTACTAGCCGTCCGCCGAACTCACTAGATACCATGTAGCCCTGGGGCAGAACGGATTGCTGGCCACAAGCGGAAACAAATAGCAAAATACAAGCGAAAGCGATACCTACTATCGGCGCGCAAATCGTTTCTCGCTTCCGCTCGCTTGGTTGAATCGGCGAGATGCTTGCTGTCACTGGTCGGCCTCGCACAGCGGCAGGGCTTTCTTCATGTAACCGGAGTCACTCGCAGATCTCCAGAATGTGTACGAAATATCGTAGGGCGTGCCTCCGAACTGGAAGATCTGCCAACTAGGGTTCACTTGAAGATACTGTCCCCACGGCGGGTATCTCCTTCTGATGTATGTATTGATGAACTCGGCGAGGTCGGCTGGATCTTGGAATCTGTCTCGCATCTCAAATTCGAAGTTACAAACGACACCCCAAGTCGGCAGGCCCATGGTGCCGGGGCTACAATCCGCGACTTGGCCACACGTTGCACGCCAATGCAGTTGATGGCCTCCGATTGAAAAGAGCCAATCTACGTACCAAAAATATGTCAGGGCGCCAATCGCGCCGCCCCAGGTACCATCCAATGCCGTGTCCAGTTCGGCCAAGAGCGGCGCTATGAAACTGCTTGTTGAAATGCCTGTGTTTCCAACACTGAGCCCGCTTCGTTCAAGACGCTTGATCTGGGAACTACATGAACAATCGAGAGACGCGAGCATGGCGATCGCACTCGCGCTTGCCTCTATCATTACGGAATCGATGATGTTGTTGACCTTGGCTTGAACAGCTGGATGGCTCTCGTATGCAAGCCCTAGTCCAATCGCACCCAAATTAACGACGGTGCCTCCGCCATTATAGAAATGATTCACGAAATGCCAGTTACTCCATGCCAGGCCAAACGGATCGAGACCCAGCATGGGGGTGCTTTCTACGTACTCGTACAGGCTCATCCCATCGACGTACCCGAGGGGATCGCGCCTGTTCCACCGCCCGAGTTCGCTGAGGAGGACGCGGTGGCGCACGTGGTAGACGGACTCTCTGCCGTTGGCGCCGGTGAGGACGGGGTCGATCTCGTAGCCTGCGTAGGCCTTCCTGTTCGCTCCGCCTGCGCGTGAGAAGCCGTAGCCGAGGACGCCGTAGCCGAGGGCCACGTCCGCGTTGTAGGAGTTGAGGTAGGCGATGGGATCCTGGGAGTTGAGGGTGCCGTCGAGGTTCCAGTCGGCGAAGGGGTGGGTGCCGGAGCCGGAGTTGTACAGCGTGACGAACAGGCTCGAATCGGCCGAGTCCACCACGCCGTCGGCGGTGAGGTCGGCCTTGCTGATGCCGAAGGGGACGCCGTAGGGGTCGTAGCGGACCTGCTGGAGCATGTGGCCCGCGCTGCTGAACAGCGCCACCACGTCCGCACGCCAGTTCTGGCAGTAGTACACCCGCTCTTCGAGCGTCCCGTCGGCCTCCTCGTGCCAGGCCGTGTTGGCGTCCCGGTCGCGCAGCACCACCGCGTCAATGTACGAACTCGCCCCGTGCCCGTCAAGCCCCGCGTTGTGATGGACGTAGACTTCCTTCGGGTCCTCGTCCTCGGCCCGGAAGACCGCCACGATCCGCCACGACTCGTCATAACAGAACCAGAACCACGGGTCGTCACCGTCCACCACCCCGTCGGGGTCGCCGGTCGTGCCGTCGTCCGTCACGTCCGAGTGCCGGCCGGTGCGGAACCCCAGCCCGTTGTAGCGGTACTCGGCCACCAGGTCGTCGGTGTCCCGGTTGACGACACGCCGCAGACGACCGAAGGCGTCGTACTCGTACGTGTAGTGCCGGCCGTCGTCGATGAGGTGGCCCGCCTTGTCGTAGACCAGCGTCTCGTCGTCGTTCGTGTCCGAGTCGAGGTCGCGGGCGAGCAGCTCGTTCACCAGGTTGAACGTGTTGGTCTCGTCGAGGCCCCCAGCATCCACAAAGTCGCCGTTCAGAGATCAGCTGTGTGGGCAGAAAAGGTGCCGAGCACGAAGTCATCGAAACGCCAGTGCTATCGTCGCGACCAGCGTCCAAAAAACAAGACCGGCTCCGAGTGCAACGAGCTCGCACTCAAGGCATCGCCGCCGGAACCAGCCAATGAGCGTGGCACAGAACAGAACTCCGATCAGAATGCCGGTTAGTACAAGCAATACCGAGACAAGTAGCCCATGAGCCACATCGTCTAGGATCAGAAGGAGGATAGAGATAACAGACGGAGACCAAAAAATCCCGATTACGGCTGCGGCGATGATGACCCGGCGAATCACCAACTTAAAGCCGCGTTCCGCACTTGCGGCTCGCATCCACGTTCGTTCCAACTGCTTGGCTATTATAGGACAGGATAACCGCATCGCATCCATTCTCCGGTGCCACGCCATCTTCTCTGCGCCACAGCGCCACGAGAGTTGCGCTTCGATGCCCTTGATGACAGCATTCGTTCAACACTTATCTTGATTCTGACATTCATTGGCCCACACGCGCCGACTCAATCCAAGGCCTCAGGCGGAACAAACTCTCCGCAGAGTAGACCGGGGTATTCTAGGCAGTATTTTTTGCTGTCTACGCTCGGCACGTTGGGCGGAGTCGGGCACGCCCCCGGGGTATTGTTGTTGCTACTGCTGAGGCCGCCACCGACGGAACCACTGGAAGCAGTGAATCCGGCTACGGTGCCGCCAAATGTGGGCTGCCACGGAACGCGGGGACGCAGCTGATCGATGATCCTTGGAATGACCTGAGGTGCTGTCGTAACGATGCAGCAAGCGCAGGCCGCCAGCTTGGACAGACTAATCACAGCATCAAATCCGCTCAGACAATCACGAATGCCATCCAGTTTCTTTTGTGTTCCTTTCTGCCTCATGGCATCCAGAATGCACGCCAATGTGTCAAGACCTGTTACCTTTCCGATCCAGCAGATAAGGCAACTCATCCAGTCGGAACACCCGACACACGCCTGGCTCGTGATGTCATTGATGAGATCCAAGATGCCGAGCACGCCGCATGCCACACAGCAGACAGCCTGCACTATCAGCCGCCCATCAGGGTCTACCGTGATTATCGGCATGCTGCGCACGTACTCGTACAGGCTCATCCCATCCACGTACCCCAACGGATCGCGCCGCGTCCACCGCCCCACCTCCGCGTCGTAGACCCTGTGCCGCACGTGGTAGAGCCACCGCTCGGCCCCCTCGAACGTCGGGTCGAACTCGTAGCCCGCGTAGCCGCGCCGGTTGTTCACGGCCGCAGACGACAGCACGCCGCGGCCCAGCGTCTGGTACGCCCCCGTGATCGAGTGCGCGTACACCGCGTCGTTCGAGTCCACGTCGCCGTCCAGTTCGGCGTCCTTGCGCACGTCGTACGCCCCGCCCCCGATGATCGCCGCGGCGTCGTTCGCGTCCCAGTCGCCGTCAGAGTCCGTGTCGCCGGCCGGCAGCGCATAGGGCACCCCGTACGCCGAGTGCTTCACCCACTCGACCATCTTCCCGGTCGCCGTCAGGATCGCCGACACGTCCGCCCGCCAGTTCTGGCAGTAATACACACGCTCCTCGAGCGTCCCGTCGGCCTCGTCGTGCCAGGCCGTGTTCGCGTCCCGGTCGCGCAGCACCACGGCGTCAATGTACGAACTCCCGCCGTACCCGTCAAGCCCCGCGTTGTGATGGACGTAGACCTCCTTCGGGTCCTCGTCCTCGGCCCGGAAGACCGCCACGATCCGCCACGACTCGTCATAACAGAACCAGAACCACGGGTCGTCGCCGTCCACCACGCCGTCGGGGTCGCCGGTCGTGCCGTCGTCCGTCACGTCCGAGTGCCAGCCCGTCCGGAAGCCCAGCCCGTTGTAGCGGTACTCGGCCACCAGGTCGTCGGTGTCCCGGTTGACGACACGCCGCAGACGCCCGAAGGCGTCGTACTCGTAGGTGTAGTGACGGCCGTCGTCGGTGAGGTGGCCCGCCTTGTCGTAGACCAGCGTCTCGTCGTCGTTCGTGTCCGAGTCGAGGTCGCGGGCGAGCAGCTCGTTCACCAGGTTGAACGTGTTGGTCTCGTCCAGTTCGCCCGTGCCGGTGAACGAGCCGTCGCCGCTAAGGTCCAGTCGGCGGCGCAGCCAGTTGCCCGTCTGCGAGAGGGCGAGGTCGCCGGAGGCGTCGAGCCACCGCTCGTCACGCGAGCGGTTCGAGATGCTCCCGCCCGAGAGCGTCCCCTCGTCCGCCCGCGTGAGCCGGCTCAGGTCGTCCAGCGTGTAGAGCACGTCGAAGTTGCGGTTCCCGCCCGAGGTCTTGTGCACGTTGTCGATCACGCTCGTGATGTTCGAGGCCTCGTCGTAGGCGACGTCCACGTCGTAGAAATCACGCGTCCCCGTCCCCTTGTAGCCCGTCCACCGGCTCGACGTCACCCGGTTGAACCGGTCCAGGTCCGGGTACGGGTTCGACCCCGTCGCCCCCTCGAACAGGTTCCATCGCGCATCCGGCTGCAGCAGGTCCGTCCCCGCCACGCGGTCCAGGCCGAGGTACTCGTAGTCCACCGCCGGCGTGAGCACGATTCCGACGCCCACCGAAATCCGCGTCACGCGGCTCGCGGCGTCGTCCAGCCTGCCGCCCGCGGATTGGTAGACGTACGACGCCAGCCTCGACCCGGGCAAGGTGGTCTGCGAGCGCCGGATCGTGTTGCGCCCCGTGGTCGCCTTGGCGTACGTGTGGGACAGTTGGAACGAGTCCCGCCCCGCCGGCGTGTCGTCTAGGTCCGAGTCCACGTCCTGGATGAAAGCGCTGATGTTCCCCCAGTCGTCGTAGGTGAACCGCAGGTCGTCCACGACGTCGCCGCTCCCCGCGGTCGCGTGGTCGTACTGCGTCACCTTGTCCACCAGGCCCCGAGCGAGGTACGTCGTGCTGATGCGGAGCACCGCGTCGTCGAAGCCGCTCGCCACGTTCGTCACCCGCCGGTGGGTCTCGCGCCCCGCGGTGTCGTAGTCGGTCTGGCTGATGTTCCCCTCCTGGTCGCGCTGCCAGACGAGTTCGCCCTGCGCGTTGTAGGCGTAGTTCACTGTGCGGTCCGCGGCCGACTGCTGGCTCACCTGCTCAGGGTAGATCACCTCGCGCAGGAGGTGACCCGTCCCGATCGCCGATTGCACCGGCGTCCCCGAGCCGGGAGTCCCCTTCGGCGTGCCGTAGACGTACTCGGTCACCTGGTCGCCGGCGTCCACGGTGTTGTCGCCGTCGAGGTCGACCCAGATCTTCGTCTGAAGCCCGTTCTCGTAGACGTAGCGGGTGTAAATGTCGTAGTCGCGCACCTCGTTCGTGATCGGCGTCGCCTCCTCGGTGTAGTTGGCGATGGTCGTGACGAGGCGCCCCGCCGCGTCGTACTCGAAGTGGGTCACGCGTTCGAGCGCATCGACGCTCTCCAGCACGGACCCGTCGTCGGCATAGACCGTCTTCGTGACGATCTTCGTCGAGTCGGAAGCCGACGGCTCGGTGAGGCCGTCGCGGTCGAACGTGCCGACATTGTCCGTCGCATCGTTCGTGCCGTAGAAGGCAGTCGTCGTCGGGCGTTCGAGGTCGTCGTACCAGTAGGCAGTGATCTGGATGCGCCCCAGCACGTTCGCGGCCGTGAACTTCAGCGGCAGGCCGTCCCCGCCGTCGTAGGTCGTGTCCAGCGGGCCGGTCGTCGAGGTGTCGCCGTGCTCGCGCGCAATGACCCCATCCACCAGCACACGGTCGGTGCCGGGGTCGTACCCCGTCTGGCGCTCCTCGAGGACCTTGTCCCCGCCGACCGCGGCATACTTGTTCGTCGAGTCGTACACGTCGGAGTACGACGTATCGTCGTCCGTGGCGAGCACGAACACCTGGAACGACCTTCCGAGCCGGTCGTAGCGGGTCTTGACGAGCTGCGCGCCGTCGGTCTTGATGAGCCGCCCGTCCGGGTCGTACCAGTTGAGTGTCTGGAGATTGTCGGCGTCCGCCCCCGTGCTCTGAGTGATCTTGTGCCGCTGGCTCTTCCAGACCTGCCCGCGCTCGTCGTAGAACGCTTGCGTCAGGCCGACGCGGTTGGTGGAGGTCGTCGTCGGATCGGTCGAAGCGCTCAGGCCCCCGCTCGAACCGTAGAGGCCCGTCGCCAGCAGCCGCCCGAGGTTGTCGAACTTGTTGACCGCGTAGGGCGCCTGCGGCCCGACCGTCACGATCAGCCGGCCGCGGTAGTCGTGCACGAACGATGTCACCCGCTGGCCCGTCGTGCCGTCCTCGACGTAGCCGGTGGTCTCGGTCAGGAGGCTGTTGCCCCCGTCGCTCCCGCCGTCGTACACCATCGCGTCGACGGTGACCATGTCGTTCGTGCCGCTCGGCTCGCCGCCCGGCTCGCCGGTGTCATTCGTGCCGACCCGGCGTGCCGTGACGCGCCCGAGCACGTCGTGGTCCGTGCGCGTGATGGTGCCGGACGGCTCCTTGACCCGCGTCAGCCTGCCCGCCGCGTCGTAGCCGAAGCGCCAGGCGTCGTAGTGCGTTCCCTCCGTTCCCGGGAGGTAGTCCGGGGACCCCGGGATCTCGGAATACACCCGGCGCTCGACAAGTCTTGTGCCCGTCGTGTCGTAGACGCTCGACGTGAGCCGCGCGATCGGCCCGATCGAGGCCTGATCGAACACTTCGACCGGGTCGACCGGCGGTGAGCCCGACTCGACGTCCAGGTGCCATCCGCTCGGGTCCGTGTTGGTCGAGCCGCCGGTGATGGCGATGACCATGCAGTCTTCGGTGTTCCCGGCCTGGTTCGAGACGGTGTACCCGGCAGGCCCGTCGTAGCTGGCCACCTTCGGGATGCTGTAGGTCACCGGCCGCATGTCGGCCAGCATCGTGTACCAGAGGAGCGTGGTGCGTCCGCTGGGGAGGTCGGTCTTCGAGAGCCTGCCCTGGTCGTCGTACAAGTAGCCCGTCACGCGATGATGGCCCGCCGTCGACGAAGCGATCCCGAAGTCCGTGTTCGGGTGTTCACCGCTGGGGTAGCTCGTCCCCGTGTCGGTCTTGGCGTCCTCGATGCGCTTCGTGACCTGGCCGGCCGTGTAGCCCGTATAGCCGACGATCCCCCGCGCTGACTCCGTGAACGCCGTGGTCCCGTCCTTGCGCAGGTACCGCTTCGTGCTCGTCGCCGACCCCGACCCGTTCTTGCCGCTGCTCACGGCCGGCGCGTTGGTCGTGACCTGCTTGAGCGTGATGTAGAGCACGTTCGTGTCCGTCGACGGCTCCCACCAGGTGAGGCTGCGCGTCGTCTCGTCGTAGTTGGCGCTCGCCCCGGAATCGGTCGTCGCGGTGTGGAACGCGCGGGTCGTGCTCACCAGCGGGCGCGAGACGTTCACGCCCGACGCGACTTCGAGGTCGCGGATCGTGTACGCGGTCCACGTGATGTACGTCGAGTTCGTCGCAAGATCGTTCGACCCCGCCTTCTGCCGCACGCCCTGGAGGAACCCTTCGGCGCTGCCGCTGCTAACGCGCTCGTAGAAGTGGACGAGGCCGGCCGTACCGCTGGTCGTGATCGAGCCGTCGGGATTGCCCGTGTCATCATGGTCGTACGCCGTCACGTTGGCGGGTGTATGGACCTCGGTCACCTGGCCGGCGCTGTTGCGCACGACCTGCGTCACCCACATCTCGGGGGCTGGATCTTCGCTCGCCGGATCGATATCGGTCAGGACGCGTGAGAGCGCCTGGCCCGTCTCGTCGAAGTACTGCGTCACCCACGCCGCACCGCTCGGTGGCTCGATCACCACACGCGACAACCAGCTCGTGTCGTAGCCCGACGTGCCGCTGAAGTTCGGGTTGTCCTGGTAGGTCAGCGCGTGAGCGCCGTTCGTCCCGCCGCCGCAGCCGCACTCGCCGTTGAAGAACACCTCGGCGATGCGACGGCTCGCGTCGTACTCGAGGTACGCGCTCGCGTAGGGCATGAGGTCGACGTCGATGTCGGTTCGGAAGTTCTCGTCCAGCTCTCCGTCCGCATCCCAATCGGCGCGGCGAACGCCCTCGTGATCCAGGACCAGCTTGATGGCGTCGGGATGGCCGGGGTTGGTGTCGGCGTTGAACGTCCCCTTCCAGTACCGGTAGTACTGCCGCCGCACGAGCATGTCGGTCGACACGGTGAGCGGCGTGTGGATCGTGACGAGTTCGAGGTTGCCGTCGTCGCCGTGGTCGCTGTCGTTGGTGTAGTAGTCGTACTCCACCTTCCCGACCAGAGTCTCCTCCCCGCAGTCCCCCCACCCGCCGCCCGCGTCCGTCTCCGCGATCACCTGCGTCAGCCGGGTCACGCCGTCGATCGGGCTGTACGTGTAGCAGTACCGCCGCCCCGCCGAGTCGAACGCCTCCAGGATCCGGCCCGAGGCGTCGTACCCGTTCGAGATCGCCGTCGAGATCGTCGTCTCGTGCCCCACGTACGCCGTGTTCCCCGCAGGATCCACGAACTTCCACAACTGCCAGTCCGCCCGGCCGTTCGACGTGTTGCCGCCGAAGAAGTACGTCCGGTTGCCGCGTTGGTCGTAGTAGACGAACAGGTCCGGCGATCCGACCTCGTGCTCGATCACGCCCGCCGCCCCGTTCACGCCCCGGAACGTGTCCTCGTCGTCGTCCGTCCGCTTGAACTCCAGGAAGCGGTCCGCGCCGTAGACGATGTAGACCAGGTCCTCGGCTTCCTTGGTCTGGGAGTTGTCGTCGGCGTCGAAGAACACCAGCTCGGGCTGGCTCATCTGGAACCAGTTCCGGCCCTGGTACCCGTCGCTGTCGTGGTGCGCATCACCGCTCGTGCGCTGCCTGGCGTTGTACGTCCGTCCGATCACCCAGGGGACCTGCGCGGGAAGCGACAGGTCGATCTCGAAGGGGGCGTAGGCGCCGGTGCTCAGGCGGACGCTCTCAAGGCTCTCGCCCGCGGCCGGCGTCTCGAACGGGTTGCCTTGCAGCGCCCAGGGCAGCGCTGGGGCGGAACGCAGCGTCCCATCGATCACCACGCCACGCTGAAGGTGGATCGGACGGACGTCCTGCACACGCGTGGCAGAGCCGAAGAGCACCTCCGTGATGGAGTCGTCGTGCACGAGCAGGATCTGGCCGGCGGCCGTCGGGGCGAGCGACGCGGCGAGAACCAGGGTGACTGTGTATGGATTCGTGCGCATCGTCGGCCCTCCGCGCAGGCATGGTTGATGGAACGGACCCGCCGAACCTAGCCGGTGCGGGTCCCTCGGTGCAAGAGCCAATCCCGTGAGTTGTTCAACGTGACAACCGACGTCGGCTGGCGGCGCCGGAACGGTTGTCAAGTTTGACAAGTCGGGGGCTTGCCTCTTTACACGGTTGCTGCGGCGCTGTAGGACGTTGTGTGTCGGCGGCCGCGTGCCGACCGCCGCAAGGAGGTGCCCGATGTTCAGAGCGCTCGCCCGCCCCGCCAACGCCCTGCCGATCCTGCTGGCCTTGATCGCCGGCGGGGCGCTGCTGCTCGCCTCGTCCGGCGTGCTGTTCCTGCCGCGGCACGCCGAGGAGCCGTCGGCGCCGACGCCGGTCGAGCTCGCGGCGACCCTGCACCGCGTCGGCCTGTCCCCGGAGCGCCTCGCCGCGGCGGGCCTGACTCCCGCGGAGGCGTCGACCCTTGTGCAGAACGCGTCGGCCCGTCTCGACGGCGAGCGCTATCTCGCGCTCAAGCAGGCCGACACGGCGGTGCGTGACGCGCAGCGCACCGTGCAACGCCTCGAGCGCCTCGCGCGTTCGGGCCGCGCCGCCGGGAACGACCTCTCCGACCTCGCCGCGGCGCGCACCACGCTCGCCGGGGCGGAGGCCTTGCGTGACGGCGCCCTCGGCGATCTCTACGACGCGGCCATCGGCG